>JAABUW010000066.1_pt1 | contig 217804 bp, 170 predicted proteins | sample 5560081 | NCBI WGS metagenome assembly JAABUW01 (sample SAMN10711882, study PRJNA513363) | rock metagenome | isolation source: Antarctica rocks | place: Antarctica: Victoria Land, Knobhead sud
AAACGACTACTTTAGGACGGTCTTAAGAGTATTTAAAACTATTTTAATTTTAATATTTAAAATTGAGTCGATAATTATATTAATCGACCTTTAATTAAACCGCCTAATAATATAATATTAAATAAGTCGAGGGACCTATTTAATTATAATTATAAGAAATACGCGAATTTAAAATAAACTCTAACGTAGGGGAGGGAGGTAACGATAAATACCTCCGATATTAATAATAGAAAAAGAAACCTAGGTAATTCGCGCTCTAGGATTTAAAGAATAATATAAGGTAACTATAATTATAAAGAGGAGAAAAAACTAGATAAATCTAATTAAAGACGTCGAAGAATATTAAAATATTAAAGTTATTAATTAAAAAGTAAAAAACTAGGCCTATTAATAATAAATAAATAAATAAGAGATATATAAAACGACGATTTTTATATAAATTATTAACCCGGCTTAAAAGGGAGATTTATTTAAAAATTAATTTAATTATTATAATTAACTAAGGAAGATTAAGAATTTTATAATAATATAATTAAAATATAGTAAAATCGGATTAAATAAGTTTTTATATTAAATAAAGGTATTTATAATCCGTAGCGCTAACTACTAGTATAAATAAAGGAGATAAAGTATAAAATATATATTATTATTTTACCTAGAATTAACTAGGGATAGAGCGGAGTTTATAAAATAAATAAATATATATAATTTTAGGAAGATATTAACCTAGGCCTAAAATATATATATAACCGCGCGGTAAATAATAAAAACGGGGTAACTCGGTTAATTCTCCTTTATTAAAAAATAATTAATATAATCTAAATTATTATTAGGACCTAGCGATATACCTAGGCCTATAAAGAAAAGAAAGAAGAAAAAGAAACTACCGGCCGGAGGGCCGTAGGTATCGATTATTTAATAAATATATAATAAAATAACCTATAGGCCTATAAGATAAATAAATAAAATTAGGAAAATTAAAATAAAAAAGAAACGGAGGGAAGAGATAAATAGTATTTTAAAATAATTATAATTATCGGCTACTAACTAATAAAAAGAGGAGATAAATTATCGATAAATTAGAGTTTTTAACCGACGAGGTTTCTTTAACGACTAGTAGGAATTACTAGTAACCCTATTAGGAAAGTATTCGCGGAACTTCCTTATTAATAAAATAGTTTTACTAGAGTAAATATATAAAGTAATTAATTAATCAACGGGGATAAAAGTATTTATTATATTAAAATAAATTATAAAGATAGAAGTTAATAAAGATATAATAAACCTCTTTTAAATTTATTTTAATTTAATAAAAATAATATTTTAACAAGGTAGATAATATTTAATTTATTAAAATTTTTAGTCGATTTTAAAATATATACGGATATATTTATCGAAAATATATAATTATTAATTATTAATTTTCTTTTAAAAGATAAAGGCCTATTAAATAGTATAATTAATATTATATTTTATAATATTAATTGTAGATTCGTTTTTTATTCGAGAATAGTTCTTTTTTTAAAAAACGAGGTTAAAATATTTATTAAAAAGTATAAAATTTTATTTAAATTCCCGAATATAATTCCGAGTATCTTTTTATTTAAATAAGTTATTATATACTTCCCGTAGTTTCTTTCGTTAATTAATAAAATTAGTTAAAATATAAACTCTCTTTTTAGTAATAATTTATTAAATTAAAAATCTTTTTACTAATAATTAATTTAAACTCTATATAAACAATTTTATTACTATTAATAAAGTAACGATTATAATTTATATATATTTGTTATATTAATATTTATTTTTAAATATTTAATTTATCCTAATCCCCTTTATATTCCGAAATATTTAGAAACTTTTCGGATTTAGGAGGTATTTAAAATCGTAAAAAAGTAAATTATTAAATATTTAAAAAGAAAGACGAGCGTAGGCCTATAATAATAATATTATTAAAGATATTCTTATCGAATACTTAAGGCGGGAGTTAAGGTATAGTTTAAATTATAATAAATATAATTTAAATCATTACCTAAATAATAATATAAATTAAGAATTATATATTTAATATAAGAGGAGGAAGAAATATAAACGAGGATAAAATATTTAATAAGAAATTACTCTCGATTTAAATATATAAATAATCGAAGGTATTAAGAAAATTAATAAAATTATTCTAAACTTCGGCGAGGAATTATTATATACGGTTTTCGGGGTTAAAGGGTTAATCCTCTATAATAATTATTTTAATACTAAAGAGTATTAACTAGGTAGTTAATTTTTTATAATATTAAAAAACGGGATTAATATCTAGAGATTTATTAAATTAATAATTAAATTTATTAAATTATAATTTAGTTATAATATAGGAGTAAATTAAAATAAAAAATAAAAAACGAAAATAAAAATAAGGCTAGTTATTATCTAAATAAAAGTTAATATATAGAGTATTTATTTATTTTCTATCCCGACTATATTAGAATAGAAATAAAGAAATTAATTTAAATTTAAATTAAATTTAAAATAAGTTAAACTAGGCTAAAATAAATAAAACTATATTATAATATTTAATTAATATATATCGAGTCGGATCCTTATATAAAATTATTTTTATATAAAGATAAAATATTATAAACTTCGACTAGATTATAATTCGACTTCTTATTTATAATTATCCTTTATAAATATATAAATATTATACTAGTAATATCTTTAATATACGGAAATATAAATACTCCTCTCTTTTAATTTATTATTAAATTATATTTTTTTAATTAAAGTATCTCTAGAATAATATAATAAATAGTTATTTTTATTATATCGAAGGTAATTTCCTTATAGTAATATTAAATAATAATTAATAATAGGAATATTTTTTTATTTATTCTTCCTATTAATAACTTCGACCCGTCGGTTAATTAAAATTTATATTATTTCTTCTTTTTTTAAATCAATAGGTTAGTTATTTAAATTATTATTCGAGATATAAAATTATTAATTACTTTTAAATCTATTATTATAACGACTTTATATCCGTTAACTTTTACCGATATCTATATATATATACTATATTAAATTAAATATAGATATTATTTCAGGATTAATATATTAATTTCTTTATATTTCTCTTTAATATAAGGGACTAGTTTTTTCCCGACGAAAATAGAAATTTATAATACTCTTTAAACTCGAAATACCTCTCGTAATCTTCGATTAAATAATAATATTATTTATTTTAATTATAACTTTTCGTTTCCCTATTATAATTTATCTAGTTTCGTAACTATAATTATTATTATTTATTATAACCTAGGAAGATTTAATTCTCCCTTTTTTTAATTAAATATTATAAATAATTATCTTTAGCGTAGTTATTTTATTAATTATAATTATATTTTAATTTTATAATATACTTTTACTCTCCTAAACTATCGTAATAGTATTTATAATATTCGTTTATATATATTAACTAGTATATCTCTTTATATCGTAAATAATATTTATTATAAATATAATTAATTCTAAAGGGTTATTTTTCCTTCTTTTTTTCTTCGGGTTTCTTTTATAATATAATAAACTAAGTTCTAAAATTATCGAGGTAATTTATTATTTAAAATTATTCTTTAAAGTTTATTATATTTTATTTTTATTTTTATCCTTCCTTTAAATCCTCCTCTAAAGTTTTATTATTATTATTATTTAATTCTTCGAGTTCTCGAATTCTTTAAATAATTTTTTTTTAATTTCTCCTTATTTCTCTAATAAATTATTAAATATAGTATTATTTTATATTAAATCTTTAAAGAACCCGGTTATATTATCTAGTATTTTTTTCTTAAATATATTTAATTATTATCGATTTATTATATTTTTTAAATAATAGTTCCTAGCGATATAACCCGGTTTATTATAATTATAATAATTTATTACTTTTTTACCCCTTTATTATTATTTACCTCTTTTTTAAAATCTTTTTATAAGTCCCTTTTTAGTGAAATCGAGTTTTATTAATATATAATTATACGGGTTAAATTTCTCGTAGCGGTAATAACTAGCCGAATTATATTTATTACCGTAAACTTTTAAATATCTTTATCCGTTAACTCCTCCGTTATAATATTTCTTTATTATATATTCGTATAACTTATTATTAATTTTAATTATTTATTTTATAAATATATCGAGGTCGTTTATAACGACTCCTATTTATATAAATTCGTTTTTTATATTATTTTTTAATCCTCGTCGATATATTATTATAAAAATAGTATCGTCCTAGTCCGTAAATATTATATAATATTAAAATTATACCGAGTAATCGGATATAAACCTTCGTTATATTAAATATTAAATAATACGAATTATTATATTACTTTCGTTAGATAGTTTAAATATATAACGAATCTCGGTTTTAAATATAGAGAAATTCTCTATTTAAAATTTTATTAATAACTTATCGGTATTATTTATTACTTTTATATAATATTTTAAAAATAATTTAATTTATTTCTATATATTACCTTTTATATAGGCTATTATAAAGATTATTTATTTAATAATTAATATAATATTCTCGTTAAATACGAAGAATAATTAGAGTTATAATAATTAGTTATTAAATTTCTCGCGCTCTTTATAATAATAGTTTAGATAAATAATTTTAATATAATTCTCTTTTTCTATAATATTACGTCTTTTAATACCGTTTTAAATATTTAGAGTTAAGATTTTTATTAATTTTAAAATATTAATTTTAAGGGTATTTAAAGTATTAAGGCTCTCCGTTTAATATTTTAATATAATATCGATAAGACCTAAGTTAGTATTTATAGAGAAGAGTATTAAAGATTAAAGAATAATAAGTTTCGTATTAATATAAGATAAGACTAGATAAGTTTAATAAATTTAATTAATAATTTAAGGAACGTCTATATTCAGAATTTATAATTAAAAGTTTTAAGGGAAATTAAATACGAAGCTCCTACCTACTAAGAAAGCACGTAGTCTATATAAAAGAAAGAAACTATACTGTTTATCCGCTTATTTACTTATTCCTGCGTCGAGTAGATAAGCGGTTAAGCGCTCACCTGCTTATTAGTCCATACACTGCGTCGAGCAGTGAGTAGTCCCTTAGCGTACCAAGCATACCAAGTCTGCCAAGGTTCTTTGAAAACCTTGGTCGTAACATATACGTACTAATAATGCGGTAAAGTATCATGTCACTTCTATTTTGTGGCTTTCGAGCGCACGAAAGCAGTGTACGAAAGCGGCGTAACACTGAAACACAAGGTACGCATTCTCGTTGGGCACATTGAATGGAAAAGTTGACGCGAGCTTCCCGCTCACAAAGTCAGCAAGAAACAAGAATAGATATACGATGGGATAAGATGAGCTACGTTCACATGATTACTCGCGGAAAAACTTGTGGGTGGATGATCACCCTCAAAAAGAGATTAAAGTGCAGGTCGAATGCATATGTGACTCGTGTTCACGAACTTGATGCAGTCCATGACACGGCAAAAGTGCGCGACCACAGATTTGCACACGAGAGCCTGGATACTAACTACCGATGGCTTTGCTAAGCGTTTTATCATGTGTTCTATTATTGTAAAGGCAAATGCTGAATGAAATAAAGGGCAGCAAGTTTTACGCAGCGCTCACAGGCGCCGTCGGCTTCACATTGGTCCACTTCGCAAAGAGTGCGATTGGCAACGTAATACCGGAAAGCGCAATCGCCAATGCGAACGCTAATTTCAAACCGTCCATGTACGCAATCAGAATTCCGGGGAGATCAGCTGCGGAGAACACCTCCCTTAGCTGTGTAGCTCCAGTTGCAACGACCAAAGCAGGGCTAACGCCAGGTACAGTGATAGGGACTTGCGTAAGAAGTCGATTTGCGAAGGCAGTCTGACATGCGGAGACGAAGAAAGCGCCACCAATAGTCTGGAAGACTGTTTCATAGGATTAGAGAAGCGAGCAACAGAGCACTGAATCGAGGAACACTTACAAAGTGTGATTGCAGTGACGGATGATATCTCTGACATGCTGACGAAAGCCTGATTGGCGATGATTGGCACCTGAATTGATAAGCCGACGCCGACGCCTGCTAGCGTTTGGTAGCCTATCCAATGTCCGGAAGGAGAGCCAATGTCTAGTGTGTAGATGAGACCCGTTCCAATTGTGGCCAATATGGCGCCAGCAAAAAGGAACGGCACGTAGTGACCGTAAACTGTAATCAGGCCGCCAGACAGCACAGTGAAAATGGCTGGAGAAGTCAGCTTTCCCTTGTTGCAAGGGCATTTGCCGAGTACTTACAGACACCAAGGACTAGAGGTATATTGCGGATGCCACTTTCGGAAGCGGAAACTCCGTCCACGGACTGGAAGTAAATGGGAAGGTAGTATAACAAGGCGAAGAACTCTCCAGCGAAGCTTTGCACCAAATCAGTGTTGTTGTCCATCACTGATTGCATCGTGAAACTCACAAAAAGATGTAGATGCAATTGACCATGATTGCGCGCCTTCCCAACAGGCTTCCTGGTAGCAACGCTCTCTCACCCATCTTCCATTCGACTACACCAAACATTATAACGAAGAGTACAAATCCAACGAGAGTGCCGACAACTGATGATGATTTCCAGGCTTTAGTAGTGCCGCCCCATTGTAGTGCAAGCAAGTAGCAAATTGCTGCTGCCATTATGGTGAGGGTGCCTAAAGGATCCATCTGGAATATTCTCTCTGTCCAGCTTGCTTTGACAGGCTTCGATGCTGCCGGAGCCTGGAACAAGAATAGGATTACAGTTGCGGAGGCTCCACCGATCGGAAGGTTCACGTAGAAGCTATGAGGGCGTCAGTCTACACCATGTTTCACCTATGTGAAGGTAGCCAGGAATTTGACATACCACCATCGCCAAGTAGCGTGAGAAGTGAAGACGCCTCCTAAGAGTGGACCAATGACACTTGCGCATCCATACGTCGCTCCCAAAATGCCAGTGAATGCTGGTCGCTGAGCTGGTGGAACAGCGAAAGCGATGATTGTGTAGGCGCCCGATCCAATACCAGCTCCACCTATTCCTGTTCACTGTTAGCTTCTTTGAACACCTCAGGTTGGAGGGAAGTTCCAAACCCGCAATGGCCCTCCCTACGATCAGTGTAGTACTATTCCGTGCAACACCGCAGATGAGACTGCCAATCTCGAAGATACCAATGGAGATGAGGAAGGTCGGCTTGAGGGCAAAGTATTTGTAGGCCTTGCCCCAGGTTGACTGGAAAGAAGCAAGAGTCAAGAAGAATGCAGACCCGTACCATCCAACTTGGTCCAGACTGTGAAATTCGTCGGTGATTCTGGGGATGGCAGTGGCAACGATGGTCATGTCGAGAGAAACGAGGAATATTGACAGAACCAGCGCGACGACGATGAAAGTGAGCTTCAAGGCCTTCGGGTAGTCGGCCGTGGCAATCCTTGAGAGGGTCTCCATACCCTGCTCGCTTCCACTGGCAGCAGGCAGCGGATTCTCTGATTTTGTCGAGTCAGCATCGCGACCAATCTGATGCTGTTCGCTATGCTCTGACTTCTCGTGGACTGGAGCCATTGTTGAGGCAGTCGATTCAGTCATGATATGGCGTCAATTGTAATTTACGTAGAATCCAGGATCTTCTTTCAATGAAGCGAGAAGGGTAAGCAACCAGCCCTGGTGAATGAGGCTTTGGGTGAGTAATTTTAGGGACGTGGTGAGTAGAGCGAGCATGCGAACGGTGGACTTTAAGAAGATTCACGATGGCAGCTCATGACGGGGCGACACAGATATATACATCACGTCCGACATTGGCTCCATTGACTCACGACATCATGTCAGCACTTGAAATAGAACGTGCTTGATTGGGTTAGAACTATCTCCATCTCCATTTCACATAAACGATATGCATGAGGCGACCTAGCGGACGAAATCTCGTCCGACATTTCCAATGGTGCGACGGCCCTGACCCCGGCTTGGCAGAGTTAGACCCCAGTTCTACTGTATCGAATGTCGATCTTTCGGATTTAAGCTTGGCCACAGGATTTTTCATTCGTCCAACGCTTAATTCGAGCATGCCGCTCGAATTACCAACGGCTAGCGCTGACTAATATATCGGACCAATTCCTTTCCGACGCTTCGTCCGACATTCCTCCCATGTCCTACAACAAAGGACGACGCCGTCGTCCGACGTAATGTGGAGACTAGCTTTGACCTGTTTACAATATTCAACCAGGACTATAGGATAAGCTATCATGTCCGATGAACAGCCGCGTAAGCGAATGAGAAAAGGCACCCACAGCTGTACAGAGTGTGAGTTTTGGACGTTGACCAGCGATTCCCCCCATGCTTGACTCATCCTCGTCTTGGATGCTTACTCTTCTGTCAGGCCGAAGACGAAAGAAAAGCTGCATACCTCACCCAGGTACTCCTGAAGCATGTACGGAGTGCTTCTCCAGAGGCGTTCAATGCCATGAGCAAGAGGCGAGTAGGCGCATCGGCGCGCCTTTGCAAGACAGCAACAAAAACCTTCAGCGACGCGTCACAGAGCTGGAGGATACTTTATCGAAAGTCGCCAGCAGTTTTGAGACTACACCAATCATATCGGGAGCCGAGAACCGCGCAGCTCAGACACTGACCCAATTACGCTCTGATCTCTTGCCTCCAACACCCGCGTCGTCGACTTCGGCATCGTCACCTGAGAGTCCCTTTGATAGTGCGCCTGTGCTCAGCCTTTTCGATAATGCTATCCTAAGCAGGCGTCCTGAGAGTGGCGTTTCGCACGAGGAAACCTCCAAAACCTCACATTATGGAACGGTGGAGGGAAGAGTCGGGGTTCCAAGGTTGGACAACACAAGACAAACGTTGATATCCCTCTTCCCATCCCAGCAGCGACTCGACCTCATACTAGACGCCTCGCGCAGTTGGTGGGGTTCTTGGCAGACCATGTTTCCTGGAATATTCGGTCCCAAACCAAGATCTAGCATCCACGAGTTTTTCGCGGAGTGTAGGTCGAGCGGCAGCGTGCAGAGGATTTCCAAAGCACTTCTGTGCATCGCAATTGGTCTCCAAGAGACTTCTGTCGTTTTAGATGCCAAATCTGCCCAGGACTATACCGAGCAGTATCTGAATATCATTGACGATTTGGTGTTGTCCAAGGATGATCTGGCCGGCACCATTGACGGAATCGAATGCATGGTTTTGCAAGCCAAACACGATTCGAATAACGGTCGTGTTCGAAGAGCCTGGGTCACTTTCCGGCGAGCCATTTCCTTCGCTCAGCTTCAAGGACTTCATCTTCGGTCGAAGGATAGATCGAGGGAGGATAGTATTCGCCGAGAAAGTCTCTGGAAATCGTTGTATCAAAGCGACCGGTTTTTAAGCTTACTGCTTGGTCTACCGTACTGTGTCTCGGAAATGCAACTGAGCTCGACCAGTGATAATGACACGGTGTCGCATGGCGCTGATATGGGTTCTAATGGAGCCGCCTTTTTCCTACGACTTTCTAACATCGCAGGCCACGTCATTGATCGTAATCACGAAGCTTCTTCCAATAGTGCACTTGCAGTGACTGTGAAGATTGAGGGTGAGTTGATCGATCTTGCTAGTACCATGACAGCCGACTGGTGGGCGCTGGACTCCCCTTTGCCGGAAGGGATCTCCGACCAACTTTACAGTCGCTGTCTTCCCAGATTCTGGTACCATCAGATTCGAACCTTGCTTCATCTTCCATTCATGCTGAAGGCGACCACAGATCGGCGCTATGAATACAACAAAATTGCTGCTCTTGGATCTGCGCGCGGAATGCTTGGCCTCTATCAGTTCATCCGTCCAGCAGCGGGATTTGCCTCTCTAATATGCAAAGTTGTTGACTTCCAGGCTTTTACCGCGGCAAAAATTCTTGTTCTAAACATGTTAGGCCTCTCGCAGACTAGCTCTAAAGATGACACGAAGGAGGCAGACGCAGATCGTAGCCTAGTCTCAACTACCACAGAGATATTACAAAAGTCATCTTTGGAGACCGGCGGTGGTGTGGCCACTCAAGCAGCTCGAGCATTGGAGATATTTAGCAACGATAGATCATTTCAGGGCGCTTCGAAAATTGCAGTTCCCTACTTTGGCACTGTTTCTTTCGGACCTGGCGGGAGCTTTGCAAACAGACGCCGAAGCGATGCAAATCAGACAGCTCAACAGCCATTCCAAATGCCGACGCCAAGCGAAGACTCGCTCAGCTACTCGCCTCAGGATCAATGGTATGTTGATGACAATTTTGCCTCGATGCCCTCCGATTTCAACTTTGGGCCATACCTCCAGCAACCGCAAGATTTTGACACGGGTGGGAATGACTTTGCCAATGTGAATGTTGACATCGATCAAGATTGGAGTTGGTTCTGGAACAATACTGAGGTCTTATGAGCTATTTGAGTTACTTAAGATAAGCTTGCCGTCCATGGAATTGTGCGTGATGATTTCGTCAATGCAGGCTGCCATGGGCCAACCGTTATATCTGTGCAAGGCGCTTTCAACCATGCTGTATAGTCTCCAGTGCTCAAAAAAGATCCTCTACAAGGTGGTCGCCGCACCACTCATTCCCTGTCTTGGCTCTAGGTCAAGCTAGCGTACTCAGATCCCGTTTCATAATTGCTAAGAGAACGCTTTGGCTGTAGCTCAGAAGGAGAACCGCGCCAACACCACGATGAGGGTCATGCCATAGTCGTTCTGAATGAAAGTCTCTGTTAGTTCATTTGGCGCTCTCAAGTCTACCATAGAATTTTGACCACAGCAAGTTTGTATGGAATGCCAGTATTCATATTCCTAAGTCCTACAACTCTCTCCATGTTCGATATAGGTGTTTTAGACCAGTTCGCCCATAGCCTGCCTACGGCCACAATCCAAGGTACGGTCTTGGTTACGTATTTAGACAGATTCATTTGTGCCACTGTAGTAGGTTCGAATCGTCGGCATGGTCTGGAGGTAGGTGGGGCGTTCACAGTCAATTGGAAGAGTATGGTAGCATTCAGGTAGGCCGACAATAGTCCAAAGTCGCATGAGCCGATTTCTAGCCGTGGACTCGGCACAGCATCGTCACTCCTGCGGATAACAGACACGAAGTAGCTTCGGCTTAGTCAGCAAACGTTTTTTCCAGCTAGAGTAGTTGCCTCAGTCCCTTAGACCTGCCGAGCCACCGCTAAGCCCCTTCGGGTTAGCTCCCGTTCACTAAGCCTCTTCGGGTTAGAAATATTAACTTCGTAATTAAACGGCGGTAGGTCTAAATATAAAACCCTATATTTTTATTAAGTTTATATTATTTTCGCGGGTCGTTTATATAAATTTTTCCGTTAACTTTTTTCTTTATTAATAATTAATTTTACGACGCGATCGTTATTTAATTATTTTAGAATAAGATTTAAATTAATCGCGCGCTAATATTTTTATATATACTCTTTCGAATATAATTATCTATAATACTATTTATTTTATATATAGCGAAATAAATATAAATTATTTAAAAATCCTTAATTATAATTTAAATTTCGATTATTATTATAATAATAATTATTTATCGCTAGTTTTTATTCTTTATTATTAGTAGGTCCCCTTTATTATAAAACCCTCCGCGAAATATATTTAAAGTTAAAATTAATATTTATTATAATAATATTATATATAATAAGCGATTTCGCGTCTACGCCTATTATAATAAAAATAGATAATTTATATAAAACTCTAGATCGAGAGTATATAGAAGGCGTTATAATATATTACTTCGGAGTCGAGTTTAGAGAGAAGTAATATAATACTTTAAATATATTATTAAATTAGAGAACGAATTTAATTTTAATTATAAAAACTAGATTTAATAAAAGTATCGTTTTTTAAATTTTATTATTAATATTTTTATTTATTAAAGTAGTATTAATTATTATATTTTTAAATACTTTATTAGAAGAGTAATATAAGAAATTAAATTATATATTTAATTACTAACTCTTCGTTCTAAATAGCGATAATAATAAATTTATTAATATTATAGTAATATACTCCGGCTATTTTACCTATAGTATAATAATTAAATATAATTTATAGATAAATAATTAATAATAATAATATTTATAAATCCTAAAATTACTAGTTCGAGTAATTTTAATATTAATATACTATAGTATATTAATTTTATATTATAATTATATTTATTAATAATCGACGAGCTTTATCTAGTAATTAAGTAGAAAGAGTTTCGATTAATATATTTTAATTTAGGTATCCTCCGAAAGTGATTATTATTTAATATCCCTTTTTTAAAGGTCTTTATAACGCTCGATATCGAAATACTCGAGATTATACGAGAGCGATATATTTTCTCGAAAGATATTATTATTATAAAGACTCCGTTTAATTAATTAGAAATATATATTTAAATTAATACTACCTATAATTCTATTAACGGTATATTTAATTTATAATATATTTTATCGTCGTAGATTACTACCGCCTAGGATATTCCGAAAATAATTATTTTTATAAATTCTATAACCTAGGTTAGGGATATATATATAAATAAAACGATTATCGTATCCGATTAAAAGTACGAAATTAATTATATCTTTTTTCGCGGCGATAACTACTCGAGATAAATAAAATATTATAATATATTTCGGTTTATTATCTACCTAAGTTTTATCTTTATATATTATTATTATAATTAATATTTATAGGCTAGGGGTTAATAATTTAAATATAAAGAAAATTATTTAATAATTACTCCCTTCGTTTATTTAGAAAGTATATTATATTATAGAATAAAATAAGGAATTCCTTTCTTTCCCCGGTTAAGGAAAAGAACCGGGGAAAAAAAGAGAAAAGAATAAAAACTCGGTAATTCCCTTCCTTAAAATAGAGAAGAGAAGAGAATAATAGAGAATCTCTTCTCTACTCTCTTTATAGGGCTACTCTATATATAATTTATATATATATATATATATACCCTATTACTGCCCCTATATATAGTAATATATATATATATATATATACCTTATTACTGCTCCCGTATAGTTTATATATATATATATATATACCCTATTACTACCCCCATATATAGTTATATATATATATATATATACTTTATTACTACTCCCGTATAGTTTATATATATATATATATATACCCTATTACTACCCCTATATATAGTTATATATATATATATATATATACTTTATTACTATTTTTATATAGTTTATATATATATATATATATACCTTATTACTACCTCTATATATAATTATATATATATATATATATACCCCATTACTGCCCCTATATATAATTATATATATATATATATATACTTTATTACTACTCCCGTGTGGCCTATATATATATATATATATACTCTATTAAGTAGTATAAAGATTAGGATAATTTAGAAAATAATTAAAAAATACTAAATTTTATATTTAATTTAGACTAGTGTAGTAATACGCGGAGTAATAAACTATATATAAGGGTATATATAAACTATATTTTAAAATAATAATAAACTATATTTAGGAGTAGTAATAAATATATATATAAACTATATATAAGAATATTAATAAAGTATATATAAATATATATATAATTATATATAGAGGTAGTAATGGGGTATATATATATATATATATAATTTATTATTACTTTTATATAGGGCCCATTCCTACCCCTATATATAACTCGTTATTATTTATATATATAGTTTATTCCTACCTCTATATATAGCCCGTTATTATTTTTATATATAATTTATTCTTACCTCTATAAGTTATATATAGCTAGTATTAAGAGGTTAGTCTAAATTAAATATAAAATTTAATATTTCTTAACCGCTTTCCAAATTATCTTAATCTTTATACTATTTAATAGAGTATATATACGCGTATATATAAGCCACACGGGAGTAGTAATAAAATATATATATACGTATATATAACTATATATAGGGGCAGTAATAGGGTATATATATATATATATATAAATTATACAAGAGTAGTAATAGGGTATATATATATATATATATATAACTATATATAAAAGTAGTAATAGGGTATATATATATATATATATAAATTATACAAGAGTAGTAATAGGGTATATATATATATATATATTATTATATATAGGAGTAGTAATAGGGTATATATATATATATATATAACTAGCCCTATAAGGAGGGTAGAGATAAAGAATAATAAATAATTCCTTCTTTTCTTTATTTTCTCTTAGTATTCTCTTTCTTTTTTTATTTATTCCCTTCTCTACTCCGGGGAAAGGAATAAAGGTTAATTTTATCTCTTTTCTTCCTTATTCCGCGGCGTAAAGTATATTAATATATAGGTCGCGCGATATATTATAATCGAGGGTAGGTATATTTTATTTTATTATATTTATTTTAATATATAGGCCCTAGAAGCGGTATATCTTTAATAGAGCCGGCTTCGCTCGATAATATAATAATAAAATCTTTATCGGGGCCGAGAAGAGCTCGTATAAATTATATAAATATTAACCGACGAGCTCGAATAATATTTAGTTTATATAATCTTTTTAATATATTTAGGAGTAGTTATATTCGCGATATCGACCTCACTTTTTTTAATAATACGAAATATAATATATCGAATTATACGAAGTTATTCTCTTATTATTTAGTTTATAATCTAGAATTATAGGCGCTTATTATTATTTACGCGGAGTTAAATAAATTAATAAACGAGAATTTATTTAAATATTTATAGTATATATTTAAATTTCGAGTTTAGCGATATTAAAAATTAAATAAAAAATTCGTTAATTTATATTAATATTTCTTTACGTCCTTAATAATACCTAATAAAATCTTAAGAGATTTAGCGACGTGGGTAGAGAGTATTCGCGATAAATAAATTATATATTAATAAATTAATAGTATATAATCTAGCCTCTATTTATATTATATTAAAATATTAAATATCCTAGAGTAGGGATAATAAAAAGAGTTAAATTAAAATAAAATATTCGATATATAAATAATATATAATAATATTAAAAGAAAGCGGCGGTTAAATCCGTTATTTAATAAAGAGTAAATTAAATTTAAAAAACGAAGAAATAACTAATTAATTAAGGTAGAATATAAATTAATAATTAAAAAAGTATATATTAAGGGTAGAATCGTAATTAATAGAGTAAAAGTTAAACGATTAAATATATTTATTATAAAGAGTAAATTTTATATTAAATCTAACGCGGCGGAGAGTTAATTTAATAAGTTTTAGAATATAGAGCCGAAAATAACCTAGTATAAAAATAATAAATATTATATTATTAAAGAGTAATATAATAGTGAAAATTATATTTTATAATCTAGCCCTCGTAGTAAAGCGAGTAAATTAAAGGGGGAATTAATAATATTATAATAATTACACTAGTTATTATAGAAAATATTAATAAATAAATTAGTAAAATTAACCCTTTTTCGATCTCGTTAATATAAATAATATTTTATATAATTTTAAAACTAATTAATAAACCCGCGCCGCGCGGATTTATTATTAAATTAGTTAATAAATATAGTATTTAAAAACTTTAGGGTAGAAGTTAGGATTATAGGATTTTTTAATATAAAGTTATATTTAATCTTTAGCCTAGTCGTTAGAGTATTTTTATATTTATTATCTATTAATAATATATACTCCTAGGTATATTATTTATTATATTTTAATATATTCCTACCTAATTATTTAAATCCGGTATCGAAAAAATTAATAATTAAATTTAGAAAGAATTTATTTTATTTAATATAATAAATAAGCGACCTATAGGCGAGGTTAAAAATTATATTTTAAATATTTTTAATAACGCTTTTAACTAGATATATAACCGAGGAGAGTTTTTTAAATATAAATTTTATTATCCTCTTTAACTTTAAAAAGTATAGGTTATTAAAAGTTTAATTTTTAAATAATATATTATTATATTTAAAATAATAGGACCGGTTATATTAGAATACTTTAAAATTATTATTAAATAATTTAAAAAAATAATCGAGTTCGAAATTTATATCTATTATTCCCCGTAGGTTTATAAAATTATTCGTTAATATATATTTTTATAACTTTATTATTACTACTAGTAAATCTACTATATAAAGTATATAGAGTAGGGTTTATATATATTTTAAAGTACCGATAGTATCGGCCTAGAAAAGAGTTATAATATAGTATAAAATACAGCGGAGTAGGTTAATATTAATATATTTAATAATATATCGTAGGGTTAAATAGATTTCGACGTATATATAGAAATTTTAATAATTTTAAAATTATTAATCGCGAGTAGATAGAGGTTGGGTATATATAACTTTGGAAATCTTTTCTAATATACGAGGTTAGGTATTAATATTTAAGGTATTTTATATTATAAATTAAAATACGATATTCTTTATATATTAAGAATTTATAAATTATTATTTTAGGATTCTAACCTATGTTTTTATTATATATATTTAATAATTATAGATAATTAGGTTTTTTAATATTTAAAAGTTTATTAATTAAATAATCTTAAAGCGATCCTAGTAATCGGCCGCGTATTATAATATAAATAAATCTATAAAATTACTAGAGCCTTAATGAATTTTATAGAATAATTATAATATATTAAAGCGAAGGTATTAGAGACTTAAACCCGGTAATAGTTAGTTAAAAATATTAAATAAGAGTTTAGAAATATCGCTATATAAAGCTTTAATAAATTATATATATAATTATATCTTAAGGTTATTATATATTAATCGAAAATTAATATTAAAAATAAGGTTTTTACTATCTAATTTAAATTAATATTTAAATATATCTTTTAATATATAAATATTATTAACCGTCGTACTTTTATCTTTAAATATTAATATTATTAAGAAGTATTTTATTATTACTAGGTCTAATTTCTTTAAAACCGATATTATTTTTATTTATAAAAACTTTATATTATTTAAATAAAATATATATACCGCCGAGATTACCGACTCGATATAATATAGCCGAATTTGAAACTCTAGTTTATTAATATACCTTTATTAATATTAAAGTATAAAAGGAAGAGTAATAAAATTAAAAATTAAAAACGTACCTTTATATCTATATTAATAGATATTAATTAACGAGCGATTATCTCGGTTAATAATAACGTAGTTATCGGGTATTATATATTTTATTAAAGGGTTTTTTTATCGAAGAGACGCCCTTTTAAAATTAATATAGTAGTAATTAATTAGAATTCTCGGTAGTTATTTATTTTTTCTCTATATCTTTCTTCTATATATTTAAAATTATCCTAGGTTAAAATAGTATTTACGGCCTACTTTATTATTTAAATTTTTATTTTAGTATTTTTTCTTAGGGTTATTATACGTCGCTATAGTATTAAATATAAAATAATTAAATTAAACTAGTATAAAGTATCGAGAACTTATTACCGTGCCCCTCTTTAATATAAATAAAGTTTTAAAATTATTTAAAAATTAGTCGACCTATAAAGTCGTATTAAATAATAGAGTATTAATAATATAAAAATAACGGGTTATTAAATAGTAAGATTTATTAATAATAATAATAAACTACTTAATCTATTTTTATAATAAATTTAATAGAAAATATTAAATTACTATAGAGCTAGTCGTAATATAACTAGAATAATATTTTTAAATAATTATAAAGTACCGCCCTTAAGCCCTTCTACGGGTAGATAAAAAATATTAAATATTTTATACTCTCTTAGGATTTTAATTTCTTATTAAAGTATATTAATAATTAACTAGCCCTACCTCCTAACTAGCGAATCGCGCCGTTTAAGTATTAATTATTATTCGAATTAAAAATCGCTAGGTAACTCGTTATAAACGAAATCGAAAAATTACTTTTATATTAAACGGAAAGTATAAACTTTATATAGTTTATAAAGCGCTTTTAAAAATCTCTTTATATCCTATTATATATCGGTTATTATTATTAATATATTAGTAATCTTTTCGCCCTCTATTTATCGTCGACGATATTTTTTATTACCCGTTATCGTCTTTTCCGATAAATTATTACTACCGGTATAGATAGAGGTAGAGGCGGAGGAAAAACTCGAAGGGGAGAAAGTAAAAACTAATTTATTTAAAATTATATAAGAGCGGAGGTTTAGAGTAGAGGTATAGCGCGTTTATTTAAATAAACGGTTTATAGTCTTTATATATAATAAAGATAAACGGGGAGGCGATATTAAAAGGCTAAATAATAAATTAATAAATAATAATATAATTTCTATTTTAATATAATTTATAATACGGATTATTAATATTAAGAATTAATATTAATAGTTAGTATAGGATTATTATAATTAAAATTAAAATAACGAAGTTAAGCGAAACCGCGCCGCGCGGTTTTACTTTATAATTAATAATATTTTATACTATCTATATAATTTAATACTAGCGCCCTTTAATTTTATTATCCGTTTACCGAAAAAAACTACTTTTATTATAAAACTTTTTCTCCGTTTATTTTACTCTACCCTAGGTTATTTTAAATAACTTTAATATTTTTAAATAATATCTTTAAATAACCTTCTATACGCATACTCGGTTAATTTCTAATAATAAATTAATATAACCCTAGACGACTAGGTCCTCCTTAGTTACTTTATATATTAATATTTAATTAATAAATAATATTAAAACGAGCTAGATATTAATTAGAAATTAATAAAAAATTAAACTAAATTTATTCGGTAACCCCGATAATATAAAATTTACCGCCGTTTACTTTAAATAAATAAAAGCGAGATTTAATTATTTATCGAATTTTTTATTATTTAAAGTCTCGTTATCTTCCTTTATTTCTACGAATTATAAAAGGATAATCCTTTAGAGGGTAATATTTAAATAATTTAATATTAAATTATATAATATTTTAGGCCGAGTAATACGCGTATATAATACTAGAACGAATTAATTATAATTAATCGTATCTACTAGCTCCTAGATTTTATTTATTTTATATATATAATTATTTATTACTTTTCCCCGCCCCTTTACCCTCTTTTATTATTCGGCTATATTTTTATAGAAATCTAGAATAATCTCCGTATAATTATTAATAATTTTATTATTAAAAGATATTAATTTTAATATAATATTAACTCTATACCTATAGGCGAGATATTTAAATACGTTTATATCGATATATTAAAAGAAAATCGAGTCTCTAGGCCGAGTATATTTAATATAATAAAGATATAAAACTAGTCGGTGATTACGATTAGATTATAGGTATATATATAGAGCCTAGTATATCGGATTTTACTAGATAATTTATTATATTAATAAATAAAATATTATTTATAATTACCCTTTATTAGGTTATCCGTTTCGCTCTATTTAATAATAAAGATATATATTGAATCATCGGTAAATCTGGAAAAATAGTTCTATAAAATCGTTATTTAATTAGTATAAAATATGTATTTTGTAGCCTTAGTAAATTTTAGCGCCAAGATTTTTAAATTAGAGTTAAAGTCTACGCGGGAGCGCTAAACTTAATCCTAAAAATAACTTTATAACCCTATAGGGTAACGCTAGTAAAAATCTAATTAAAAATTCGGAATCTAGGCTAAAAACAAATTTAATAAAATATTTATATTCTTATATAGGGGCCCTAGTCTAGATACTCTTAAAAGTTAAAGTTAAAAAAAAAAGTTACTAAATTAGTATAATATCGCTATTTAATTAGTGTATAATATATTTAGAATACGAGATATAAGTAAATACGTATTTCTAATATTTTATATAATTTCGGTATAAAATACGTAAAAATCGGGGTTTCCTAAATTACCGATAATTTCTCCGTTATAATATTTTTAATTTTAACTTTAGAGCTACCCTCTAAACTTACCCCCGTTTATAATTAATTAAATATATTTTTAATAATTAACGTTACCCGTCTCTTTCTAGGTATTTTATACTTCTAGCCCTTTTATTTTATAAATAATAAACTATAATATTTAATCGGTTAAAAATACTCTAATACTTACTTTAATTATTCGGTATTTATAAACCCTATACTTATTATTATTTATCTATAATCGGGTTATTATCCGCTATTAATTCTTAATAACTATACTAATTTTAAAAGTATTTATATTACTTCGATAACGCTAGTATTTAATTAATCGTAAATAGATATTTTCTTCGTTTAATAATTTAATTTATAGGCCGAAATATCTAGTTATAGTATATAAATATATATAATAAATATATTGTAAATCGGACCTAGTTTCTATAAATACTCGGAGGGTACTAATTTAACTAGCCTCGCTATTTATATTAACAATTTTTAAATTTTTCTTTATTATTTATTTAAAGGAATTAATTAATAGGCCTATATAATTATAACTAAAATATTTAACCCGATTATTTATTTCTTAATTTTTATTATTATTATTATTATTATTATTATCGTCTTTATTAAAGTTACCGCTCGAAGATACTATATCTTTATTCTCCGAGGTATTATTTAAATCGTTATTATTAATTTTATAATTTACCGATTTAGGTTTAGTCTCTTTATTATTAATAATTTAATAATTATATCTTTTATATTTTCCTTATAATAAAGGTCCTTTATTATTATTTATTTTTAATTTTATTAAATATTTTCGATTAATCTCTAATATTATTAATTATTTATCCGTTAAACCCGACTTAATTAAAAGAGTATAAATATTAGTTTTATTTAAGTTATTTAATATTTATTAATCTTTCGGGATACTTTTACGCGTAGATCCTCGTCTATAATTATTCCGTTTTAAATAATTAACCGTTAATTAAGTAATTATAAAATAAACGTCGTTATAAATAAATTTCTTAGTAATTTAATTTATATAGCCGAGGTGATTTTCCTTTATAATATCGAATTATTAATTTTATACTACGGTCTATCGGTAAGTCCGGAAACCCCGATTTTTACGTATTTTATACCGAAATTGTATAAAATAATAGAAATACGTATCTACTTATATCCCGTATTCTAAATATATTATATAACTAAAATATAGTTATATAGTTAATTTTAGTATATTTAGTACCTAAAATATACTTATATAACTGATTCTAGTATAATTAATACTTAACGGGTAAATAATAATAAATGGATAATCCTTAATATTATTCTATAGTACTTTAAATATACTATTTATACTTTAAGTAATAATAGTATTATTATTATAATTATTACCGTTAGCGCTTTTAATATCGTTATCGTATTTAAATCTTTATATATATATATATTAATTAATTAATATATATTTTATTTTATCTACTCGTTATATTATAGGGGAGTTATAAATATCCTAAAATCCATTTATTAAGAAACCGCTATTATTTATTCTCGTAAATTAACCTATATCTAGATCTAGGCCGTTATTATCTTTAGTTATAAGAATAGTTTATTATATATATAATTTATCTTTTATTTATCGTCCGGGTTATTAATTTAGGTAGTTTATATTAAAATAACGTACCTCTCCTTCCTTATAGTCTCGAGTACTATATTCTATATACGCGTATCGTCTACTATATAATCTTAACTTTATTTTTTCTATTATATCGCTTTCTCTTCTTTTTTCTTAAATTTTAATTTTTTTCGGAAGCCTTCGTATATAATAAAAAGTTTAAATATATATAGTATAGGCTCGGTAGGATTTTTATTAATATTAAAGGAATTAATTTATTCGTTAGGCTTAATATCTTTAAGTTTTTATATAATAAAGACCGGTAGTTACTATTTAGTATATAATATTAATATATATCTATAATAAGTATAATATTATAATATTATATTATTTCGCGATTTATAAGACTTTTTATATTATATATATTACTACCCCGGTCTTCTACCGATTTATTAAACGAAGTTACTCGAGTATCCGTTTAGATAATTATATTAGTATTCGAGGATTAATAATAAACTATATAAAGACTCTACCTCCTTTTATACCTCGTTAAATATTATTTAATAAATTAAAGTTCTTATTAATACCTCGTCCGCTAGTTTAATTTTATTAAAATAAGAGAAATATTTACCCTTATAAAGATAGATAATTTATTTTTCCGAGATCTACTAATACTCCTTTCTTTCGTATTATTTCTTTTTATAATATTTATCTCGTCCTCTTATATATTATATTATCGAGGAGCCGGCGAATTTATAGTAGTTTTATTAATAATTAAAGAATAATTGAATATAGTACGGAAGCCTTTATAACCGACTAAATTATCGATTCTATCTTTTTATCTATAGACGAAATCGTTTATATTATCTACCGGTATCTCTTCCCTTCTTATTTCTTAATTAATCCTACCCAATAAGGCCTCTATTATTATACCTTATTATATAAATATCTATTCCTCCTACGTCTCTCTTATTTAAATTTATAGCTCTATATTATTTTATATTAATATTAAGAGATATAAAGAAAAGAGTCGAATTTAATTTACTTTTAATATATTCGCCTTCGAATTTAATCCATATCTACTTCCCTATTTTATATTCTTTAATAGTATAATAAATTATAATATAGACTATAATTATTATAGTTCCCGTTAAGGGCCTAAATATATATTTAATATTATTACGAGTTCCTAGTTAACCTAGGTCCGATTAAAAGAATAGTAAAATTATAATTTTCATTACTAAATCTCTAAGGAAGCGGTAAAGTAGTTTAAGTTTATTAATAATTAATATTAAATTTTAATAAGGAAATATTAAAACTTATATCGTTATTATAATTATATATTTATCTTCTATTCTTTATTTTAGTAGTAATTATCTTTTTAATACTTCGTCCTACTATAGAAAAAATATAGTATATTACTACGATTTATCGAACCCTTATTATTATTAAGGCGCGGTAATTACCGATATAATCGAGTAATTAATTTTAATTAATATATCTTTAGTTTAAACCCGGTAGATTAATATCTTTCGGGCCTCCGTTAGATTTAAAATCTTCTTTACTACCCTATCCTTTAACCCGAGGGCCTTATTATATTTATCGGTAGTATTCTATTAAAACTTTTAAATTAAAGCGTTAACTTCGCTTTTTTTATTAGAGTTTATTTATAAATTATATCCCGAGTCTTTATATCCTATAACGAGGGTTATTAATATTATTTATCTTATATACTAGAGAACGGCCTCGTGGCTTTAAATATATAACGCCGATTTAATACGACGTCCTACGCCCGCCTATAGTAGTAACGACTCGTTTTTTAACTATAACGCGTTATAATTACAGTAGCGTTTCGCTAAAGATTTATATAACGCGTTACTAGAAAATCTCGTATCTCTTAATCTATATATATAAGAGTTAGGGTAGGATAAAGACGAGAATATATAACGGCCGATAAACGATAAGGACTATAAAAAGGTTAATTATATTACTAACTCCTATATGAAATATATATATATATATATAGCGTGCCCCTACTTAATTTATTTAACCGAGATATATCGTCCGTTTTCCGTCGCTTCGGGGTAGGAAGCCTAATATTATCGTTATCGGCCTCGGTATCGACCTCTTTACCTCCGTATATATTTTCTTCGTCCTTATTAATAGTTAATATTAATTAATATATACTAGAAGGACTTATAATTAACGTATTCTTTATATATATTATTACTCGTATATTAAAATAGGTAAATTATTTATAGTCGAGATTTACTTTAGGAGTATTAATATAGTTTATTATTAAAATTAACCTTTAGCCTTATCGAAGGAGTTATTATTATAAATTTTTTAACTAGTCAAAGTTATATTACGATATATAGGAGGTATAATTTAATTTAATTTTACTATTTAGTATATTACTACGTTATATATATATAGATTTAAATATTATTCGGTAATATAAAGTATATTAACTAGTCGAGATATAGAATAAGTTTATTTTAATATATAGGAAAGAGGGTAGAACTATATACGCGATAATAATAAATAAATACGCGTCGGATTAGCCCTAGCCTAGATTTAGGCTAGGTTTAAATTAAATCTAATCTAGATCTAGGCTAGGGCTAATCCGAATATCGAATTTAGGTTATATAATATTATAAATTATAAGAGTATAAAGGCGTTATAAATACGATTAAAAATAATAGCCGTTTATTAAAACGAGTTTAGTAGAGGGTAGATCGAGATAAATCCTATAAAAAATAAATTATAATATCTCTATTTATAAACTAAATACTTTTATTTTTACTAGCGAAATATATACCGAAGGAGTACTAGATAATAAGGGTTAATTTAAGAGTCTACTCCTTTTCTTATTTAATTCTATAAAAATAATATCTTGAGAACTTTTATTTAATAAATTTTTTATTTAATTTAAACCCTCTAATTCTCTTTTTATTAATTATTATCGATCGAGTTTATACCTTAATTATAATTTATCTTTATACTATACCCGTTACTCTCGTTATTATTATTAACTATTATATAGTTATAGTACTATTATTAAGTAAGAGCCCGGGGTATACGTATTATTAAGCGGTATAATAAATATATTATCACGGATAGTAATTTTTTATAAATATATAGTTATTATATCTATTTTATAAATTAATCTACTACCCTAGTACCTTTCGTTATAAAGTTAAGATTATAATAGTATTATATTAATCTTAGTCGATAAAATTATTTATATAATAATATCCTTCCCGTTTAATAGGTATTATATATATACTCTAGATAATATCCTATATTTCGAAGAAATAATAATTATATAGTTCTCGGGGTCTTTTCATTCTACTAGTTAAAATATACTTTACTTCGAATATCCTATATATATTATCGACTCTCCCGTTATTCTTTAATCGATATAAAGTAATTAACGTATTAATATATACCCTATATTTACCCTTATCGTTTAGTCGCTCGTAGTTATAAATATTAATAATTAATTTAAGCCGGCTAATTACTATATAAAGAGCCTCCTACTCGGTCTCGCCTTAATTTTATAAACGAGTCGCTTCGTTATTAATTTAGATATAATTATTACGAGGTTTACTAGTAGAACGAAAGTTAAGGGTATAATAGATTAATCTCTTTATAAACCGCCTTAAGTTCCGGCTCTCCTTACTATTACGAATTTAATATATTAATAATCGATATATAAAAATATATATATCTCCTACTTAACTAGGATCCGTCTTTTATCTCCGTTAATTTTTAATAGAGCCCGGATTTTTATCCTATTTCTTACGGCTCTCCTATACGAATATCGTTATAATATTAATAAAATCTTTAATATTAAAATAAGAAGCCCTCGCTACCGTAATTACTAGGCGATAATAATTAATATCTAGTATTTATATACCGTAGTATAGCGGCGTATCCTTATTAGGAATAAGTATATATTTATTTAAATCTAATTTCTCTCGATATAACTAGGTATTCTATTATTCTATTTTATTATTAAGAATAACGGTAGATTTAGCGGAAAATATTACTATAACTTCCTATATAGCCTTTATATTATAGTATATAATATTATATCGTAGTAATTATATCTCGAATTTATTAATTTTATTTATCCGTAAAAAGGGTTCCTTAAGGAGAAACCTATAAACCGCCTCTTTATAATAAATATCGAAGTTCTAGGTATTCCTATATCTTCGAATATATTTAATATAATACGTTATCGCGTATAGTTTTAATATATTAAAATACCGATCGGTAGGGTCTTTTAAATCTAGGTCCGAATTATTACTCGGCCGGTATTTATAAAAGATTACCTTTAATTTATAAATATAATAAAGCGCGTACTATATATATTATAAAATATCGCCGTTATAAAATATATATTAGGTAAATATAATAAAGTTAAATATAGCCCGTATATAATATAGGGTAGCCGGTACGCGCTTAATAAATAAAGGGGTAACGACGGTTATTAATTATTATAATATCGCTTTTTATTCGTTACTACTCTATTATTTTATTTTACTAAAGTTTTTAAATAATTTTAACCCTACGAAACCCAGTACCTAGCGAAAATAATAATTTAATTTAATCTCTATTATTAATTACTTTAAAGATTTCTTCGGCCTAGCTACCCCTTTCTTTATCCATTTAATAATTATAAAAATTATATAATTTTTAATTAAATCCCGAATCTAGTTAATTAATCTTATAATAATTCCTTTTAAAAGCTAGTATAATATATTAATAATAAAGATAGTATAGATATTAACTAGATAATAACGCTAGGCGAAATTTTTAATATCGTAGATAATTATTAGATTTTTAATAAAGTCGGGATCTCTCCTCTATACCTTTATCCTTCGATATATATATTTATAGGTCCGCGGCTCCTATATCCTAATTAACTCCCCTCGTTTATTAGGCGGGACTAAATATATTAAATACTAACGATTTTATTTTACCCTTATTATTAAGATTTATTTTAAATAGTCGGTTATAAGCGATATAATTATTAGATAATATCTTCGGGGTTAATTATCCGCGTATATAATATTAATCTCTTATATTACTAGGTCTTTAATTACTTTAATTACTTTAGTATATTATTTGAATAAATAATAATAGTTATATATATACTAGAGTATACGCCCTAGCGCGAGATAATAGATATTTAATTATATATAATTACCGAATTCCTTTCCGTTCTTAATACGAGGGATTAAATTTAAAAGAACTAGGCTAGGTCGCTTTTAAACCTTACGTATCGTATAGTCGAGGTTTTTAATAATTATATATACTAACTAAAGGGAAAGATTACTATAATATTAAATTATTATTATCTCGTCGGACGATAGTATAAGAGGGATAATAATACCTTTAATAGGGATCTATAGCTATATTTCCTACTATTAAATACTAATATATATTTTATTAACTACCCTATTATTACTATCGTTCGTAATCTTTATAGGTATATATACTAGATTATTTTTAAACGGTTTATAACCGAGGAAAAAACGGATAACCTTAATAATATTACGGTAATATAATTTAAAATATAAATTATTAAAATAGTTAATCTCGCTAGGTACGCGGAGATTATCGATTATCTAGTTATTATTATATATACCCTATTAAATATTATATTCTACTAGTTACCGATATTATTCTATATTACGGAAAATTACCTCCTCTTTCTAATTTACTTTAATTTCTATAGATTTAAGGTATACGTTAATACTTATTTTAGTTATATAGTATTCGGAAAATAAATAAGTAATAATCTAACTAACTTTATTACCGAACGGGTAGTATATATTTTTTACTACTATTAACTATAAAGTATTTCGTCGACGTTTTTAATATTACGCGCGATTTAATTTTATATATATTATTATAATAAAGCCGGCGTCTCGCCTTATAAAATTAATAAAAGATTTTATATAAAGGGAATTAAATATAAATAGAAGGTTTTTAGAGGAGATAAACGATATAATCGCGGAGGAAGGTATTATAGCCGGTTTTAATATATTTATCGAAGTAAATAAGGGCCTAGATAAATTATTAATATATTTATATAAACTCCTAAGTAGTAATATCTTTATTATTATCTTTATTAATCCCTAGATACTTAAGAGGCGGTTTATTTATATTGTAATAAATAGTATAGAATTCTACTAATTAATCCGTATCTAATTTATTACCGCTAGGCGCGGGTAGCTCCTAAAATTAAGAGATTTCGTATTAAACGAATATAAAACCCGTTTAATCCTTAATAGGGTTAAAGATATTTATTAATTTCCTACGTTTAAATTAAGGCCCTTTCTATATATTTAAATATCGTAATAGGCCCGAGTAATTCTTCGTTTAAAAGAAGTTATATTAACCGTATTATAATTATTTTATTACGTATTTCGCGTTATCCGGTATTAAAAGTAAAAAGTTTAAGAAAAGAATATCTATTAAGAATACGATTTTATATATTTATAGATAAAGTTATTATTTTAAACTCGGACGTATTTAGGTTAAATTTAGTCTAGATTTTAATAAACCTTAACCCTAAACTACCTAAATAGGAAATTAATATTAAAATTAATATTTTATAAATATTAACGTCCTTTACCCCGTAGGTCTATAGTATTAACTTTTATTTAACTAAGATAGTTACGCTAACGATAATATTCGGGCTATAGACTCGATATATATTATAATAAAACCGTTTAATTTAAATAAACGGTACCGAAAGATTTTATTATAATAAATTTATATATAATTTTAATAATTTTAATATAAGTAATATTCGTTCTATGGGTAGAAAGGGCTAGGGAAATATATATAATCGATATTAAAGATAGTAATTAAATAGATTATTAATTTTAACGTGAAATTATAAACGATATAGGATATTAATATTCGAAATATTTATTTTAAAATAATTTTCACGGAATTTAAATTATTAAAAATAATATTCGTAGATTTAATAATACGAAGGTATATATATTTCTTAAAACTCGACTAGATTAAAGGCCTTATTATATAAATATTATATTATTTAATATTAATCTCTTCTAGTACTCTTTTACTTCTCTTTTATTAAATAATATATAAATATTATTTCTTAAAATAGAGCCTTAAGTAGGCCGGGTAAACCTTGGATAATTTAATATTCGCGTGGCCTTATATTAGGAGACGAAATCTCGGGTACTATACCCGTAAAAACTAGCGCCCGAGTTTTTAACTCGTATATTTTAACTAGATTTAGGTCTAGATCTAGGTATATTTACTATCTAATCTATTATACTTTACTAGAATTAATTATTATAGTTATTATATATATTATTATACCCTTCTAGCTATATAATTATTATTAAATCTATTTATTTATTACCGTTATAGTACTATAGTAACCCCTTTTATTATTTAACTATAATAGAAAACTATCTAAAAATAACTAGATTATTACGTATATAAAAGGCGTATATATACCGACTTATTATTATATTATTAATACTGTATTTTAATAAGTTAAAGAGCTCGTAGAGTAGTATTACTTTATAAATAGTATATTTAAGAATTAACCGAACCCTAAAATCGTGTTTAGAGATAAAAGAGTCCGGTAGGGTTAATATTTAATAATTAAATTTAACGATTAAATTTAAGTCTAAGGTTATATAGATTTCGGCGAAAAAATATATATCGGTATTATTATTTATTAGGGAAGCTTTAATAAGCCGTTAAAGATTAAATATAAATTTAATAATATACCGCCTCCGGATTTCTAGAGTTAAGCGGTAGTAATAGTTAATTCGAGTAATCTTCGTGTTAAATAGGAACCGAGAACTACTCTTAATTCTTTTTTACTTCGTTTATTTAGAGACTTCGAGATCGATTATATATTAAGCTAGTATACGCTAGAGAAGTTCGTATATAAGACCCGGTTTTTTAAAATCTCTTTATATCTACTACCTAAAGAATTTAATATAGTTTATTTACGATTTTTACTATTTTAAAATTATCTAGTATCTCGCGATTTAGTAGTAGACTCGAGTTTCGATTACCTTATTTATTATATTATAGAGGGGTATTATACTAGTATTTTAAAAAATAATAACTTATAGAGTATTATTTAGTATTTCCTAGATAAAGGTATAAACTCGATGAAAATCGAGGTTATAATAAATAATAACTTTAGTTAATTATATCCTTTATCCTTTAATATTTATTTTTATTAAAATCTTAAATTTATCCCTTTCCTCCTTCGTTCTAGCTTTTTTTAAATATTTAATATATTATAAATAAAAACTTATTATCGCGCTAGAGGGAGCCCGAAATAGACGAGCTACTACCGAAATTAATATTAAAAGTATATTCGTATTTACTTATTACTTCCCGTTTTCTTTATTTCGAGATTAACCTCTTTTCTTTATAATTTCGAAATATATTTATTCTCCTAGTATCTCTAACGAGGATCTAATCCTTTTATTAATAACGAAAAAGTTTAAATACCTATCGAAGTTTTTAGGCCCTAGTAATAATAAAGATTATTTATTATTATTACCGCCGAAATAGACTTTAAAGAAATCGTTACCCGAAAAGCCTCGCGAATTCTTTAAGTCTTTAAAGAAGTCCTTTAAATAACTAGATTAAAAGGATAAATTCATAATTAAAGAATCCTCGGAATTAATTATTAATAATAATAAAGATAATAACGCGGCTAAAGAAGAGAAAGTAGAGTTAATTATAATATAATAATTAACTAATATCTCCTTTAATAGTATTATATTTATTAATTATCTTCTTTTTAACTTTAAAAAAATTAGTAATAATTATTTATACGAATATATTTACGATAATATATAGGATCGCGTTATTATATTCGCGAAAATCGCCTACTTTAATAATTCTCGCGGTAATAATAAAATAGCGATTTTTAGAATATTAAAATTAATCTATTACTAGTAGTAGCTTTATATATTTATAGTTATACTATTCTATAAAGGGGACTTCGGATAATTTAATATTATTATCGGAGATAAAATAAACTTAAATAAAATAAAGCCTCTTAATATATTTTTTAAATTTCGTAATTAACTTTATTTACTTATAGACCTTTAAAGTTATAGGTTCCGCGGTATTTTATTTTTAATTATATTAAAAATAAATAGAGATTTAACGAGAGTAGAAGGAGTAGCTAGTAAAGTTTTAATACTACCGCGAAAATACTCCCGCGGGCTTTAAATATTCTATAAATCGATAATTCTACGAGTATCTATATTAACTAGACTCGGAAGCTTTTTATATTAAATTAGTTAATAGGTATATATTATTCTTTACCCCGCCGGCTAATCTTAGTATTTAAAATATTAAAATATTATTAATAATCGACTTCGAGGCCTTAAAGATACGATTTATAATTATTTATTATAGTAATACCGAGTTTAGTTATTAAATAAACGTATAAACGATTAAAGAATTATAGATAATATATAACCCGAATAACTCCGACGTAAAATTACTAAAAGGTATAAAATTTATTAACGCCGCGTAATATAATCTCCCGAGCGAAGTAAGTACTTTTATATTTATATTTACTTTATAGTAATTATAGGTAACCGCTAGTAAAGTCTTTAATAAAGTATATAAATACTCCTTTATAAAGAATAGAAAAAAAGTAATTAAAGAGGAAATTATTTATTATTTCTAGTACGGGTTCGTAATTATAGATAAATATAATAAGGTAAGGAATTTAAAATAAAGGTTTATAGAATCCTCTTTAAATAATAAAGAAGACTCGCTTTAAATATCGCTTCTAGCTTATAATTATATCCGGAATAATTATTAACTCCGATCTACTAGATATTATAGTCTTAATAGATATTATATATAATATTTCCTAGAACGATTTTAAATATAAATATTACCCCTTTAAACTAACCGGCCTAAAGATTCTTATTAATATTATTACTAAATATTAAGGTTTAAGCGATCGACTATAAGAATTCGATAATATAATAAATATATTCGGGAACTTACTTTTTAAATTCTTAATACGGCGATATAAAAAAAAAATTAGAAAAATTACGACTTTATTAAATTTAAAGAGCTCTACCGAAGTATCTTTAAGACTAGTTTTCCTTATAATTATAAGGTATATTATATAACCCTCGTCGCCCGTTAAAAAGACTTAATAATAGAGAAGCTCGTAGAACGGTAAATTTACTAGGACGATAATTAATATAATATTATATTTATACGGAATCGTCCCGACCGCCCGATTAATATTAATATTAATTAGATATTTATAGTAGTACGGCTCCTCCGTTTATATAGTTATTTACCTTATCTCTCCGTCTTTTTAACTATATATAATTAAAAGTAAATTAATAAAGAGATTAAGAACCGGTATATAAATAAAGATAATAGTTAAATATTAGAAGACTATATCTTAAGTAGGGACTATATAATACTTAAAAAAATATTCCTTAAATTTAAAGTTATCGCCTCTCTTTTTAAGAAATATAAAGGGGTAAATATATTAATTATATTTTTATTCACCGAGATAATTTTAATAATAGAATAAATAAGTCCTTCTCTTCTTTAAAATCTCCGATATAAAAAAGCCCGAACTCGTTTTTTTTATTTTATTAAATTTAACCTTCTCTTTTCTAACTAACTCTTTTATATTAATATTTATTTATTATAATATATCCGAGAGGAGATTAAATCTAAAATACGAATATTCTTTGGGACCGATAAGAAGAGGGACGCGGCTAAATATATATTTATACGTAAAATTAATTATAATAATATATTACTAGAGAATAATAAACCTAATATTTTAATTAAATTTATATATTAAATAGGCGTAGGCTTAAATCTAACCCGTACGATTATAATTATTCTATATAAGCCCCTCTACTTTATCGGGATATATAAATAAATACCGAAGAGAGCGTATCGGATAAAGTAGAAAGAGGAAGTATTCTATTATATATTAAATATTAATACCGAAATCGAGGAGTATATAAACGTAAAGTATAAATCGAAGATAGATTTTAGGGAGGACGCGTTTAAAACTATTAATACGGCGAATATAAAAGGTATAGGAGGCGCCGACGGAGGTAATAATACTAGAAGGAGTAATAATACTAGGAATATTAATAATATCGCGGCGTTTATTATTAATATAGAAAATACTATTTAAGATAATATTATATATATAGGGAGGAAAAGTAGTTAAAGTAAATAGGTATAAAAATAAACCGCCGCTAATTAAGTTAAATCTTTTTATATTTCTAAGTTATTAAATATTTAGGTTTAAATAGGAGCTAGGAAGTTTATTACCCCTCTATATACTTTTTTATATAATAATATTTATTTTTTATATAATAATATTTACTATAATACGTTATTATTATTTACGATTTTAATCCTCTACTTTATTATATTTAGGAATAATAATAAAAAACCGAGTATTATATCTAGCCTAGATTTAGGCCTAGATCTAGCCTAGATATTCTCTAGATACCCCCTATACCTAACCTAGATTTTATTTAATTCTTAAACTCGTTATTAAAGGCCTATATTTTTAATATTTTAATTATATCTACTATTATTTAATACGGTATTTAATTATATATTCCTTAATTTTCTTTTAAATTTATAATCGATATAGGACCCCGGAAATTAAGAGTTATTAACGAAGACCTTTAAAATAATAACGGAAAAGGAATATTAATCTACGAATATATTATTTAATATATTTATAACTTTTATAAAGAAGAAAGAAATACCGTTTTTTTAATCGTTAAAGAATATATTACCCTCGATTTAAGGATATAGATATATAGATTATATTATTAATTAAAAGTAAATAATATTAGAGATCTTTAATTCCGAGGACGATAAAGGGGAAGATAACGACGGCCCGGGGGCGAATAATATTTAAAGCGGTATTAATATAAAGCCTACCTTTCGAGCTCCTCTATTAAATAATTAATATATAATACTTTTAGTATTCGAATAGGGTAGTTATTAATAATAAGATATTATTTATACTTTAAAGCGGGTAGGTAATAACGACGGCTTTATTATTAATAAAACTCTTAAACTCTTTAAACTCTTTATACCTTAACTCTATTTATATTAAGGCCGACGATATTACTATTAAACCTCCCTACGAGCTTATAATATACGCCTCTACTTTTAACCCTTTTACTTTCTCCCTACGGTTAATACCGAAAAAATCTATAATTAATATTTATATTATAGGTATCGGAGTGGATAATTAAAGATTATTACCGGTTAAAGCCGTCCGGCCCTTATAAGCCACGATTATAGGCGATATAAATAACGATTCTCTACTACCTGAGCGAGTATTATTATTATTACCGCCGTCTTTATTTTTACTTTATTTATTATTATCCTCGCCCCTATTTATACCCTCTTTTTAATTATTATTATTTTTATTACTTTAAAAATTATCGCTAGCGTAGCCCCCGCCTAAATTTTAAATTATATTATTATTTTAAATTACGGAAGCGTAGGAGAGGGTTTACCCTCCTAATTATTTTAAAATAAACGGAATATTTTATCGATAATTAACGACCGCGAGTTAATTATTATTATTATCGAGAAGGGTCTCTAGAGGCTAAATATACGGATTTAATATAAATATAACGATATAGCCCTTATATCGACGGGTATAATTAAATAACATAGAAGTTTATCTAGTAGTATAGACGGAAGAAAAATATAAACCTAAAACATTCGTCGGCAAAACGAAAAGTGGCTCGATCGTGGCTCAGGGCGCTCGACGGGCGCCCCGGGAGCCTTAAACGCGACACCTATCTACCGACTCGAGGTGCGCCCGAGGTATATAGCCAAGGGGCCTAGGGCCACTCGGGCGCACACCGAGTAAGCCTAAAACGGCCACTAATGGGCGCTAAATTAGGGGTGCGCCACTAACTTTAACCCCCGTCTATGGCCCCTGTTCATGGTTATGGCCCTATTCCATTCATGGCCATGGCCCCATTCCATTCATGGCCATGGCGCATTCCATTCATGGCCATGGTCCTGTCGCTGTCGCACCCCTATAACTATCACTGTCGCACCCCTAAACCCCTGGCGCATGCCCTGGCGCATGGCCTGCGCATACCCCTGCGAGGATTTCGCCTGAATCGATCGATTCCGGGCATCAAAATTTGCTGGCGTTGGGGGTCGTTCCGGGGGGTCGCTGCCGTCGATAGGGGCGATCATGGAACATCAAGATTTTTGAAAATTTTAGGTGGTAAATTATATGATTTTCTAAGGTTAGGGCCCCTGAAGCTCCGGGCTTAAATTACGCTCGTAGGGAGCCCGACGCTTATCTTATAACGGCCTCGGGCGCCCGGGGCCGCTCGGGGCCGCTCGGGCACCCCGAGCCTACCTTAGGCGCCCGAGGCAGCTTGCCTAGTGGCCCCGAGCCGCTAGAGCCGGTTTTCGATTTGCCGACGTTATTACTATTTATATTTATACTCTCGACCGTATTAAATTTAATTATTTAAAAGACCGCTAGTTCTTTATTTAACGTTATTAATATAATAATACGAGGAAAATTATATACCTTAAAGTAACGCGTAGTTTTATCGTTAATAGCCTTTCGTTAATTAATCGAGATAAACTAAATTGGAGTTAATATAATTTCGATTCGGGCTACGAGACCGTTAAAGGAAATTAGATATTATTAAGCGTACTCTTTATAAACTATAACTATATATTTATAAAGAAATATAACGAGCCTAGTTATATTATTAATAATACTCTTAATATTTAATAACTTCGTATTAAATATTATATTACCTCGAACTTTCTTTAAAAATTTTATTATAATAATATCGGAGGGGAGACCTAAAATACGGACGGTATAATAAATATTATATTTATTACTATTAAGGGTAAAGCGTACTTTATATTTAAAGAGGTTAGGGAATTATAAATCCTTTATTTTAATTTCTCGCCGGTTAATTTTTATAATTTAATAATACTCCTTTAAATCGAAGAAGTCCGTATTTCTCTAAAAAGTAGTACGGATTTCTTCGATTTAAAGGAGTATTATTAGGTTATAAAGATTAACCGGCGAGAAACTAGAGTAAAGGATTTAATTCGCCCTAAAATAACGTAATTTAATAGGACTAGTATATCGGTAGTTTTCTTTAAAGTTTTAAAGACTATTCCCGCTTCTTTAATAATATCTATTAAAAATAATAAATAATTTAATACCTTTATTACCTTTAGTACTTTATCTATATTCTATTTTTAAAGTAGTAAAATTACGTTATTTATCTCGGCGTTAAACGTAGCCTCCTTTTATATATTAACGGTAATAACTTTATCCTAATTATTAGACGAGAAAGATATCGATACCGAGACTAGTTTATTAAACGATAACGAATACTACTCCGAAGAGTTATTATATTCTAAGGAGGGTATACGGATATTTTTAATAATTAATATTATTATTATCTTAACTATTTTAGTAACCTTATTTAATTTCTTACTACTATTATTATTAATAAAATAACGAATATAGGCCGAGTCCTCTATAAAGTCTAATAAGAATAAATAAATTATATTTAATACCGGTTAAATATTCTCTAGTAGTCCTTTAAAGTTAGATAAATTATTATAATTATTATCGAGTAGAGTCGTATCCTCCTCCGAATATTTCGTCCTTCTAATATCTTTATTAGAAGTCGAAAGATTAATTAAATCTTCCGCTTTAATTATTATCGTCTCCGGTATTTTATTATAATTAAGGCCGCGGACGGAGGATAATCTACTATTATCGGATATAGTTTTAATTATCGAGAGCGCGAAAATAATATCGAAAGTTTTATATAGTCTACCCTTAATTTATAAAAAACTATCCTCGTTTAATAATACGTAAAGGCTTTAGCCTAGATCTAGTCTAAATTTAAACTAAATCTAGGCTAAATTTAGGTTAAATTTAAATAAAATCTAAATTAAATCTAGGGCGCTAGAAGGCTAGTTTAATATTAATATATTATATATATAAACGCTTTTCTTTACTATTTCTTAATATTTACTTTTATTTAAGCTCGTTATATAAGACCTAGAAGTCCGTTAATTACGATATTAATTATATTATAAACCGTACTCTAGGTTATTTCTAGTACGGTTTAATAACTATATTACGTAAAATTATAATAATATAGGTAGTTAATATATAGGTTTAAATATTAAATATTAACTATCCTTCTAAAGACGACTTTTTTAAATATATTTATATATAATAACCTAAAGACCTCTTTATTTATTATTTTATCCTTTTAATAAATAATTTTATTTAAATATCGCTTAATATTTACGGTATATTAAGTTAGATCTAATTTAATTTATTATAAAATTTATTATACTTTACTATAACTAGTTATTTAAATTATACGAATTATTATACCCTCTTTACTCTATAATTATTATTAAATTTATTTATTTATTATTATTATCGCGCTACGGCCCCGGCGCGTATTATTTAAATATAATACGAAGTTATTTAAGGTTAACTAGATTATCCGAGATATTAGAAGAATACCCGTATTAATTTATAATACGAATATTAACGATATACTACTACGAGTTAAAGAGTTTATTAATAAATATCGTTATTTAAAGGATATATTTAAATATTAATAGAATTATAAAGACGCGTTTAGAGTAGAAAGAACCTAATAAAATAAATATTTAATATTTAACTTTAAGGAGTAAATCGAGGTTTAAGGTTATCTAGGCTTCGGCGAATAAATATATATCGATATTATTATATATTAAAGGGACTCTAGTTAAGTAATTAAAATTAAGAATAATTTTAATAACGTATTATTTTTTAATTTATAAAGTTAAATAATAATAGTAGCTGGCTCGAATAATACTCTTCTTAAATAAAAAATTAATACTATTTATAATCTTTCCTCTTTTCGGCCTTTCTAAATCTTTAAGATCGACTATATATTAAACTAACTTATATTACGGAATTTTATATACGAGATCCGGTTTTTAATAATCTCCGCGTATCTACTAGACGAAGAATTTAATATAGTTTATTTACGATTCGCGTTATTTTAAGGATATTAAATAAATCGCTACTTTATAGCGGACTCGATACTCGATTATCTCTTTTATATAACGGAGGAGGACGCGTATTATATAGATATCTTAGAAGATAAAGATTTATAAAATAATATTTAATATTTCTAGGACCGGGGTATAAATTTAATAAAAGGTAAATTTATTATAAACGATAACTTTAATTAATTATATCCTTTATCCTTTAATATAAATTTAATTTAAGAGATAGATTTACCTTTATTAGGACCTTAAACCTATTTCTTTCCTCCTCCGTTCTTCCTTTTTTTAGGTACTTAATATATTATAAATAAAAACTTATTATCGCGCCCGAAGGAGCTCGAAAAAAAGGAGTTATTATAAAAATTAATACCGAAAATATATTCGTATTTACCTACTACTTCCCGTTTTTTTTATTTCGAGATTAACTTCTTTTCTTTATAACTTTAAAATATCGCCCTTCTTTTAATACTTTTTATTAAGATTTAATTCATTTATTAATAACGAAAAGGTTAAAGAGCCGGACGAAGCTTTTAGGCTTTAATAATAATAAAGACGATCTACTACCGTTACCGTAGAAATAACCTCCGAAGAAACTTTTATTTAAAAAGCTTTATAAATCCCCTAAACCTTTAAAGAAGTCCTCCGAGTAATTAAATTAAAAGGATAAATTCGTATTTAAAGAATCCTCCGAACTAGTTATTAATAATAATAAAGATAATAACGGGGTTAAAGAAGAGAAGGTAGAGTTAATTATAATATATAAATAACGGTTAATCGATATCTCCTTTAATAATATTATATTTATTAACTATCTTCCTAACTTTAAAAAACTTAATAATAATTATTTATATAAATATATTCACGATAGTATATAGGAACGCGTTATTATATTCGCGAAAATCGCCTATTTTAATAATTCTCGCGGTAATAATATAATAACGATTCCTAGAATATTAAAGTTAAATTATTACTAGTAGTGGCTCTATATATTTATAGTTATATTAAATAACGAAGAAGATTTAAGATATTATAATATTCGTCTAGACTATATAAATAGATATAGAAAATATAAAGTTTATAATTTTATTTACTAAACTCTTTAATTAATTCTAATTATATAAAGACCTATAAAATTATAGGCGCTACCGTATTTTATCGCTATTTATATTAGAAATAAATAAAGATTTAATATAAATAAAAGGAGTAGCTAGTAAAATTTTAATACTATTATAAAAACGCTCCTACGGGCTCTAAATATCCTACGAATCGATAATTCTACGAATATCTATATTCACCGGGCTTAAAGGTTATTTATATTATATTAATTAACGAGCCTAAATTATTCCTTATCCTACTACCCGATCTCGGTATTTAGGTTAATAAATTAAAATCGGTAATCGATTTTAAAGACCTAGAGGTATAGTTTATTTATAATTATTAATATAATAATAGAAATACGGTTATATTATAAATAAAAGAGCGACGAAGAGTTTAACGACGATATATAATAAAAAGGACCTTAAGGTAATATAATTTAAAAGTAAAAAAATATTAACCCTACGTAGTATAATTCCCCGAGTATAATAAATATATCGCTATATATAGTTATTATACGGTAGATATAGTTAGCCTTTAATAAAGTCTTTAACGAAGAATATAAATATCCTTATATAAAATAAGCGAAAAAAGAGACTATAAAGGAAATAATTTATTATTTTTAATATAGCTTCGTAATTATAGGCGAATATAATAAAGTAAGAAACTTAAATAAAGATTTATATTATCCTCTTTAGAAAATAAAGAAGACTCGCCTTAAATATAATTTCTATTTTATAACTATATCTAGAATAATTATTAATTAAAACCTAAAGGATATTATAGCCCCTTGGACTACTATAGAAGATATTTACTAGAATAATTATTAATTCGGTTATTAACGCTTCGGACCTACTAACCTAGAAAAGTCTACGAGTATTATTACCCGATATATAAGAAAACTAGAGTATAAAAGAGATTTATTAAGGTAATAAATATCCTCGTTAATATACTCTTTTATACCTCGATACTACGATATAAAAAGAGTAATTAAATTAAATATATCTTATAATATTTAAGAAGTTTTATTAAAAAGACTTTACGGTTATTTATTTACTAGGACTCTAGCTGCGATTTAGGTCTACTATTATTAATTAAAAAACTATTATACTAGAAAGACTTTAATAGCGGTAAAATTATTAGAGGAATATTAAAACTATAATACCTCTTTCCTATATTAACGTCCTTAATATTTAATTTTAATTTATTTTAATATAGTACCTACTATACTATGGGTTCTCCGATTATATAGATTTCTACCTACCCTCGTTATCTCCTTTAAAACTCTTAATAAAAAGTAGATTAATAATACGGCCGCGGCCTCTAGTATAAATAAAGATAATAGTCGGATATAAGAAAATTATATCCTAGGTAGGGACTATATAATATTTAAAAAGATATCCTTTAAATTTAAAATTATCGTCTTTATTTTCAAGAAATATAAAGGGGTAAATATATTAATTATATTTTTATTTATCGAGATAATTTTAATAATAAAATAAATAAATCCTTCTCTTCTTTAAAATCTTTAATATAAAAAAGCCTAAACTCGCTTCTTCTAATATATTAAATATAATATTCTCTTTTCTAAATATAGTATTTAATATTAACTTTTCTTTATTATAATATATCCGAGAGGAGCTTAAACTTAAAATATAAATATTCTTCAAGACCGATAAGGCGAGGGTCGTAACTATATATATATTAATACGAAAGGTTAATTATAATCATAAGCTAGTAAAGAATAATATATTTAATTTTCTAATTAAATTTACGCGGTAAATAGGCGTAGGCTTGAATCTTATATATATAACTATAGTTATTCTATAAGCCCCTTTACTTTATCGGGTTATATAAATAAATACCGAAAAAAGCGTATTAAATAACCTAGTTAAAGGAAATATTTTAATATATATTATATATTAATACCGGAATTAAGGAGTACGTAGAGGGGAAACGGAAATCGAAGGCGGATTTTAAAGTAGATATATTTAAAATTATAAATATAACGAACGCGGAGGGTATAAAAGGCGCTAACGGAGGTAATAATCCTAGATATAATAATAGTACTTAGAATATTAATAATACTACGGCTAGTAATAATACTAGGGAAAGTATAGAGGCGATTTAAAAAAATAATATATATATTAAATAAAAGCGCGGTTAGAGTAATTATAGATATAGTATTTAGTTATTTTAATAAAGTATTTTTATATTTTTAAGCCGCTAGATATTTAGGCTCGAGTAGGAGTTAAGAAACCTATTACTCCTCTATATAATTTTATATATAATAATATTTACTATAATATATTATTATTATTTATAATTTTAATCCTTTATTTTATTATATTTAATATAATAATAAAAAACCGAGTATTATATCTAGCCTAGATCTAGGCCTAGATCTAGCCTAAATATCCTTTAAATTTAACCTAGATTCTATTTAATCCCTAAACTCGTTATTAAGGGCCTACGCTCTTAATATTTTAATTATATCTACCGCTATTTAACACGGTATTTAATTATATATTCTTTAACCTCTTTTTAAATTTACGATCGATACGGGGCCCTAGGAATTAAAGACTATTAATAAAAACCTTTAAAATAATAACGGAAAAGGAATATTAATTTATAAATATATTACCGAGTATATTTATAATATTTATAAAGAAGTTAGAGATATTATTTAAATTTAGGCCTAGCTCTAGCCTAGATTTAACCTAGATCTAGTCTAGATCTAAGGAAGCGCGCTCTTAATACTTCGACTATCCCTACTACTATCTATATAATAATACGTTATTATTTATATAATTTAGATATAGCTGAGATAAATTAGATTTAATTATATTCTACTACGTTATATTTCGCTTATTAATAGCCTACGAAATACGTAAAATACGTATTTTATACCGATTAAGTAGCGATTTTATAGAACTATTTTTCCGGACTTACCGATGTCCTCTATATATTTTATATACCTTTAATATATTTCTCTTTTTATCTACGATTAATTATCGCCCGTTTTCGTATATTTTATAAAATCGTCGAGTCTAGCGCTTTATATACTTTTTATTTACTCGCGAATCTTATTATTTAAAATTTATTATTTATTAATATACTCTATACCTCGGTAATAATCTCGTTAATAATCTCTATATTATTAACGAACTTTTTTAATATATCCTAGATTAGATTAATTTATAGCTTTAATTCTCCGGTTTAATATATCGTTTTATTAATCTTCTAGCGTATATTTACTAGTAATTTCTTCGTCGCTTTAATTATAAACGCGAGGATCGAGGCTTTAGCGACTATTAAGAAAAGAGAATCTTTATAAAATATTAATAAGAATAATATAATAAATAATTAAATAATAAATCGATAAAAAATAAAGAGAGGTAAGAAGTTTTAACGAGTAAAAATAATAAAGATTTAAATAAAATTAATAAATAAAGTAAATTATTATACTACCGACGATAATAATAATAGGGTTAATACGGTAAATACTAATAATAATATTAATAATAATAATCGTTAATAAACTTTATATATTAAATCTTAATACACGAAGTTATTACTTTAAAAAATTATTTTGAAATTTGAATATTTTTAACTAGGCGGTAAAGTTTAAATAAATATTTAATATTAATTAATATACGAAGTTAGTACTTTAGAAGATTATTTTAAAATTTAAATAGTTTTAGCTAGGAGGTAAAACTTAAATAAATATTTAATATTAATTAATATACGAAGTTATTACTTTAGAAAATTATTTTAAAATTTAAATATTTTTAACTAGGAGGTAAAGCTTAAATAAATATTAAATATTAAATAATAATATTCTAATCTAATCTCTTTATTTAATATTAATAATAGTTAAATCTTAAACGTTTTTAAATTAAATAAAAATTTAAAATTCACTTTCGAATAATAAAAATTCACTTTCAAGTAATATAATTATTATTTATAATTTTTAGGCGCCTCTAGCCCCGCCTAAAAATCTTTAAATTTTAAAATTATTTCTTAAACTAACTCTTATTTTAATTTTTACTTCTTCTTTTTTTTTTTAAATTAATTTTCTTAATCTCTTTATCTAATCTTTATACTTTAATATTAATTATAGTAAAGGATAATAATATTTATAATTTAATATTAATTATAAAGACTAATAATCTTTTTTATAATATAGTTTACTTTAATAATAATAATAACGAAGAGGATCTATTAAATAAATCGTTCTTTAATAATATAAATATAAAAATAACCTTAGGCGAGATACTCGAGAACGGAATCTTAATAAATCCTACTCGTTAATCTCTATTATCTATTATATTAATATTATAACTAGAATTATTTTACGGAGGACTATAAACTAGTTTTTAAAAATAATAATATTAAATTAAAATATAAAGAGTCTACCCCGAAGCTAGGTATAAAATATAAATTAAATAAAAATAACGCGTTAGTCCCGAAAATTAAACCGGCGGTATCTAAGATTTAAAAAATTAAAAAGAAATAATCGATTTATAGTAAAAAAAAGAAGGAAAAAGTAGATAAAAACAACGACGATAATATATTAATCGATAACGATATTATATTAATCGATAATAATATTAACTATAATCGTAGAAATATAGAGGACTAATTTAATAACGAGGAGATATTTATTAAATATAAATAAAAAATACCTACTAAATCTAGAAAGAATAAAGTTATAGGGTTTATTAAAAGAATATTTATAAAATAGAGGAAGAAAAGAATAAACTTTAAAATTAAAAAAGACGAGGACTCTAATAAATTTATAAAGAAAAAGCGCGATATTAAAACTACTAAATCTTTAACCTAAGGAATAGCGATATATAATATTATTTATTACGACCTTTATAATTTAATTAGAAAGAATATTAATAAACCCGCCGAGCGCCTATATATAATTTTCGTAGCCTACGATTATTTTACTTTATTTATAAATCTAGGAATTTTAAAAATCGATTAGATCCTTAAGTCTAGTATCTATTTAAATAATTAAATTATTTTATTTATAATTAATTAATACCCGGCTAGAATCTTTATAAACTAGTTAAGTAAATTCGATTTAACCGGAATAATATATGGTTTAAAATACCCTCTCGGTTATACCGTTAAATAATAGAAAGTAGTAGAGGATATAGATATCGATAAAAATATATTAATAACGGGGGAGGAGAGATAATACTATATATAAACGAAGGGCCTATATATATTAAATAAATAAAAAGTATTTAATATTAATTTATACTTTAAATATCTAGTTAAGGAGAAGATCCGCTATTAAAAATTAATATAAATACGATTTTATAAAATATATATTTAATTTATATTTAGATACCTTAACGACCCGACTTTCTTAACTCTATTATTATATATTAAATTATTACTATCTATAAAGGGGGCCGCCTAGGAACCCTCTTTTTTAATCGCGAATAATATTATATAAACCGAGATTAGTAAAGTAATAATAGTAATTTAATAAAGTATTTTTAAATATAATTATAATGATTTTTAATAACGGTTAGAAAGTTAATAAATCCGCGCGGCGTAGTTTTACCGCGTCGTTTATAATAGTCCTCTAGATAATAATATTAAATTTATAAATAATTATAATAAAACTAAAATTTCGAATTTACTACTAAAGTCCAAGACTATAAATATATTAACTTTATTTTTTATAATTATAAATATACTAGTATTAACGTTTTAAATTTATAAATAATAATAATAATAAAAGTTTATATATAATAATAATAAAACTACGATTATAATAATAATAAATCTAAAATTTTAATATTAATTAACTAAAGTTTTAATTTTAAATAATTAAACTTTTAAATTTAAATAACTTTAAACTCGACTCTTAAAATATATTTATTATTAATTATTTTTAAAAGTTTAATATTAGAAGGCTAGCCCCCCGCCTAAAACTTTTAAATTTTCAAAATTATTTCCTAGACTAAAACTTAGTTCTAATAAAATTTTAGATAATCTCTTTCGATTTTTAATCCCCTTTTAATTATTAATCCCCTTTCGATTATTAATTTATAATATCGGAATTATTATTTAAATTATTAATACCCTCTCTTCCTAATACCTACTATAATATAATATATATTATTATTATTTAAATCGTTAATACCCTCTCTTCCTAATACCTACTATAATATAATATATATATTAATTAATTTACTTTATATTTAAAATCTATCGGACTATTATTATATTATAATAATATTCGAAATACTTTTAAAAAAGACCCGTAACTAGATTTATAAATATTACTTTATTTACGCCGAAGAAATTATTCTTTATTTAATAAAAAACGAGAAATTAATATTTAGAAAAAACTTTCGTAAATTAATAAAGTATAATATAAATAAAAATTATAATATCTCGATCGAAGACCCCGAAACGCTTAAGGGGGTTATTTACGTAGCGGATTAATTATATATTACTCTACTCGGCGTTAATAAAACTATTTATAAAGATATAACGAGTATTCTTTTTAAATATAATATCTAGCGTTTAGATTATCCCGATTACTCGATTAATAATAAATATAATAAAGATCCCGGATCTATAAATATATAATTCTATTTTAGTTATTATTTCCGTTATATTAAAATTTATTTATTAATAAATAATAATCCTAATTGTTTTCCTATTATAATAGATACTCGAGCGGAGTAGTAAAATATAAAATTCGATATAAAAGATAGAGTTCACGGAGCCTTAATAACGAATTTAATAGATTTTTTTAAATAGAAAAACGAGTATCTAGTATAAATAACTTAACTACGATCTTTAATTTTTAATATAGAGAATTTATTCTATCTAAATAATTACTATCGTAGGGAGGTTTTATATAATTTATATTATTATATAATTTAAAAGGGTCTTTAATATAAAAAAGAACTCGATTTAATATCGGTAATTTAGGAAACCCCGATTTTTACGTATTTTATACCGAAATTATATAAAATACTAGAAATACGTATCTATTTATATCCCGTATTCTAAATATATTATATACCGATTAAATAGCGATATTATACCGATTTAGTAACTTTTTTTTTTAACTTTAACTTTTAAAAGTATCTAGACTAGGGCCCTTATATAGGAATATAAATATTTTATTAAATCTATTTTTAGCCTAGATTCCGAATTTTTAATTAGATTTTTACTAGCGCTACTTTATAAGGTTATAAAGTTACTTTTAAGATTAAGTTTAACGCTCCCGCGTAGACTTTAACTCTAATTTTAAAATTTTGGCGCTAAGATTTACTAAGGCTATAAAATATATATTTTATATTAATTAAATAACGATTTTATAGAACTATTTTTCCGGATTTACTAATGAACGAAGTTTTATAATTATATTAAAATTAATAATATAATCCTTAATAATAAAAATATACTAGATATTAAAATAAAATTTAAAACGGACGTAAAAATAGTCGGCCTCGATATAAATTAAAATAAATTAATAGAAGGGGAAAAAGGAGAAAACAAAGTAATAAATAATAACGGGGATAATAAAAACGTAATCTTTATAAAATTCTAAAATTTAAACGCGTCGTATTTTATCGGGGGGCTAAATAAAGAATAATTTTTAATTTTTAATAATAAATATATACTCTTTAATATTTAATAAATAACGATAATTAATTAATTAATAAATACTTTTAATAGGATTTTTATTACGTCGATATTATAATTTTATAAATAATAATAAGAAAGTTTATAAATAATTATTTATAACTTAAGTTCTATTAATATTAAAGTAATTATTAATTATAATATTTCTATACGCGGTTATATTAATATATAATAAATTTAGATTTTATCGCTAAGATTACGGTATTAATCTAAAAGTAGAATAATATAAGTATTTTAATAATCGATAATTAAGATAAGACGAACTAGACGTAATATTCGGATTTTACGCTCAGACGTACTACCTAGAGGTTCCGTAGTAAGTAGAAGGCGCTAACCCGAAGGGGCTTAGCGAGCGGAAGCTAACCCGAAGGGGCTTAGCGGAGCTTGGCACATCTGAGGGACTGAGGCAACCAGAGCAGTCGCTGACTTCGAGCCATGAACAGCAACAAATAGAACCCCTGTTCTTATCACCTCCACGGTCTTTGGTCGGTGGCTTGTGGAACTACAAATTAAAGCGTTTTGCTCGAGGGCAAGACCTAGATGCTTCGCGGCAGTACAACGATTCACCCCAAAGCAGGGCTGGCTCTGCGCAAGGCATTACGTTTCACACGCTGAGAAATTCCACAAACGTTGTTCGAGGAGAACATGGCTTAAGGCACATATTGATGCCGCGCTGGAAGGGGTAATATCGGCCGTCACGGGGATGACACTCTAGTACCAGTTACGCAAGAACACAAGAATCTGAGAGATTGCCTTTACTCCAGTATCTGAAATGGCTGGACGTCTCTCTCTACCAGATCTACGCTTAAAGGGCTAGAATTAGCCTAGTTGCACAAGTAACAACTTGTCGAAGTAAGGATTGAAGTGCCTGGCTATGCCTTGAGAGTATGCCTTACAACCACGCCAGCCATCTATGCATCTATAGCAAGTCCCGTTTCAAACCGTGTCTATGACGTCGCCGCTACCGCTGCTTGAATATGGTTCCCTGCTTTGAATTTCCAAATCTCTTTCAAGAGGTGGAATTGTTTCCAGCCTTTGGTTGGGACATAGACCTTTCCGACAGCCTCGAACATGAGATGATAGTAGTTGTCACTACCTACTAGCACGTAGAGTCGCGCCATGGCCTGAACGACTTTGTTGTTGACGTTCCAATCAAGGCCAGTCTTGAGATTGCCGTGGGCCGTGATCAACTCGTAGTTGAAGACCACATGGATCCATAATTCGGCAGTACATTCCAACTGGTCGTCTAATTCTCCTTTGACCTACAGGATGAATGTCATCAGCGCTGAGTTCGAGGACTTTGGGGCAAAGAAGAGGAGCTAAGTACCCTAAAATAAATGGCAGGCCAAATCGGGAGAGGTATTTTTTCGTCGAATGAAATGAATTCGTCAATATCACCACTTCCGGAAGAATTGAACTGGCCTGGAGGGGCTTCTGTGAGATTGAAGGTATCAGGAGTCAGGCTGCTGAGGTTGAGAGCATCGATTGGTAGTAGTAACTGCCTCTTAGCAATGATCTTGGAGTCGAAATCGTGAAGGATCCCATCATCCCCTCTCGCGACATTTTGCGGGGCCGCTACGTCGCCGGTATTAGAATATGAAGACAAGGTCGACAGGCTTCTTAATTGCGAAGCTGCTATGTCGCCAAGACCATCACGTTGGGCTGGGTGCGCCAAGCTGACCGCTGGCAACAACAGCCATACCAGTCTCAAAATCAGAACGAAAGGCAACATTTCAACAGTCAGTGCAGACGCTTGCTTGGGGTGTAAATCAAGCGTGCAACAACAAGGACGCCGAGGAATCGACCATATATCGAAGGGAGACGAAGGGGGTGGATTTGCAAGGATAGAAGTACTTAAGAGCTCAGAGGAACAGATGCTCTGGGGGAACGATTGGGACAAACACATTGAGCGAGATAAATTTCGCTCCTAGTGGTGTCCCGTTGCACAGTGCATGGGCTGTAGCTGCTGCAATTGGCCGAGATGTGATGAAACGCTGTAGCCGCTCCGCAATCGCAAATACCCGCACAACCTTTCAAGCGTACTATGCGACCTTGATACATCGACTTGACAGGCCATCTCCTTCCTCAGCAATAGCCCTGTCTCATCCAAACTGAGCAGCAATCGGATGAGATATGGTGAAACATCATGATCACTAGGTAGTCATGATTGCGATATTCAATCCAGGCGTGTGATGCGACAACAACCCGCAGACTCAGCCGACGAATTCTCGATGCAGTAATAGCCAAATTCTTAGCAAGCTAAATTAGGCTTCCGAAGGAGGTTCCTCCGAGAAACAGTCAACTTTCTCTGCAATCGCAACTTCTGCTTTGACCACGCGCTCATCATCTCGTGTCTCTTTACAGTATCGTTCTTGGATAGAAGCGACTCACTTAAATAATTTGTATTAGCAAATGCCATGTATGTTCCTGATAAGGAGCAATCGGCTCGGGCTTTTCGCTAAGCGACTCGTCGAACTCGCTTTCCCCTGCGCATGTCGCGTTAGTCAGAACCATGGCGCAGGTGAAAGCGCAGAGGTTTTCTGGAGCTTCTGCCTTTCAAGAGCCGTCAAAGCGTACTAAGTCTTGGTGCCTCGGACTCTAGGTCTGGGAAGACTTCTTATAATGGGGGCTTCCACGCCCGCCCGATTGTTTCCCAACGGTGAGCCTAGTAAGCCGTGCCCTGCGCAGAAGTTCGAAGATGCTCTACTTCAAAGCTTCCCTGTGGTCTATATTCTGTGTTCTTGTATACTCGCAGTGTATCATTGGAGCCAGCTTACCTGATAAGAGGCATGCAAGTCTCTCAGCCGCAATAAAGCCTCAAATCAACCAAAGGTAAGTTTACAAGTCTCACTCCATTTATCCTCAATAGTCAGGAGAAAAAGGCTCACAATACTCAGGACAAACACCTTATCACCTCGACAGAGTGACCTTAACGCACAGTCTATCGGCATCAAAATATATCCCAGAACGGCGCCAATAACCGCCCAGGCCGTTGGAGGTGTCCTCATTCAAGCCCTAGCCTCAGCGTGGAATAGATATGGATTGGTACCTAACGCTCTCCGGGATTATTTCACCTACTTTGAGGCAAGCTCAGAGTTCTTCAATGTTGGAGTGACGATCGCGGCTGTGCAGAATCAAACTCTATACGGCTTCACGAACGATCATGCTGTCACGACGCTTTCCTTGCTGGGGTATGAATTTTCAAACCAACAGAACCTAAGCATCCTTGTTGAGTACGATTTTGACGTGGTTGTTGATCAGTGGATGAAGCCTGAGGTCGTTATAGCTAAGGGATCTGTGTACAATGCGCCAAGCAGTTCGAACACTGGGCAAACATCCCATTAGATAGTGTCATGCATTGGAGGGATTAGGAGTCTGCGTGCCGCCAACACACAGATTGCTTCTTGCTAAAGACTCTTCGCAACACAATAAGCGTTGGATTGCAACTACCATTCCCCGTCAGCCTGGCTTACTAAGCAGGTCTTGGCTTAGGGCTAGGGCAAGCCCCTTGAGATAATACATAGCTGGCAACTGCCATAGTTACTACTCCTTAATGAACTACATCAACACATAGAAGAACCATACCTATGGACGTTGCTAACGATAAGATCTTTGTGTACCTAGTTCTGCAGTACGAACGATATGCGGTAGGAGTTGTGAATTCGTAGATTATTTCGCCATGATACAGATCTGGTGTTGCAACCCAATGAAGATTAACGATGGCATATACCACAAGAACCAATAACATTGACTACAAGACATGCTAAAAAGTTTGAGCAAGACCCAAGCACCGAGCAGCGTAGCCGTGTAGGGCACCGTCACTGTCATTGACGATCTTACTTCATACATTACAGCGTACGCCCAAGAGGTCTTAGACTGAGTTCAGGCCCTCAAGTATCGCACTCAAGCCTTCTGTTGGGCGGCTTTGGTTTGTTCACTGTGCCACAGCTGGTAGGGACCGTGAGACTTGCATTGATTCAGAGTAATGAGTGCATGGATTTTAGGCGCAAAGTCTAGTGGCTAGGCACGAGCGCAAATATAGAACTAAATTTGAGGGGAAAGTTGCAGGCACCCGGCAATTATAATTACCGTCGAATCAGCCAGAAAATTGGGTCTCACGGTCATTTGAAACTCAACTACCAGGCAATAGCGACTTCCCTTGAGCGGAGGTTGCTAAATACATTGTTCTTGATGGGTCGAGGAGGTTTTGTTGGAATGGGAGGAACGACTGGTTGATTATTTATGGAGGGAGTGGTCTATTTATACTCATTCGGCTAATCCATAGGCCACAGGGCTGAGTCTTGAACATTCCAACAGGTTTTGTGACTCTTTTTTTACCACCTGTATCGAACATGCCAAACGGGCTAAGCCCTTCGAGCTAGCGCGATAATTACTAGGAACAATGAGGCAATGCGACCGCTCAGAAAACAAGAACACGTCTAGGGGTAAGGGGAGAACTGCATGTGCAAGTGCTAGGTACCTCGGGGCTGAGCTATGTACACTGCTGCCAAGCAACTAGGCGTTGGCCGGGTGCCCCCATTCGACTCGCCCTCGCTCCAGCCTCTGCCCGCATCTTCAGCACGACGATCATGTAGCGTAGAGAGCTCATAGTCGCTAAAAATAGCATGTTCTTCCGCTCACATTGACAAAAGCTTTGTCTATAATTGATGAACAGCTAGCCACAGTCGTGTTCCATGGACCCATCTTAAAGTCCCAGCTCCACATAGGTTGCTTTCAGCATCATCGAATATCGATCATGGGGCTGGACAATAGCATAAAGGCCGACAAACTCCTTAATTCATGCATCTACTAGTGGGTACAAGGTCAAGGGCCTGTTGATCATGCAGTGCCGCGTGTCCCCCGCGTCTAAGCTCCAAATCAATCAATGGGTGTCAACAATGGCTGCCTAGTCCACCTATCTTCAACCACAACTTCAATCATACCATGCTTTGAATGAACTCGATAATCTCTCCCTTGTGTGCTCAGCTCCTTCCAAGAAGATGAAGCAATTTTGATTATGGCGCCATTTGCATGACAACGCTTCCTCCGTCGTGATGGCTATCAAGCAGAGAACTCGAGCCCTCCGTCATGCCTCAACCGCTTCCGCAACCATTGGCGTTTTCGTCAACATCATCACCTTGGTCGTGCTCAGTAAGACATGACGTTGGGGTTCGTCTACGACTTTACCTGCTTGTGCTTTCATCCCCGTGAGCCTTCTGAGCGCGGAATTCGCAGTCTGTGCTAATGTATAATAAGCTGTTGCTATGTATCACAGGAAACCAAGCCATCCTAAACGATGAGCGAGTCTTCAAACACGGCATCCGTCCCAGTCTTCTGGTCATTGCCGACCTTTGTGGTTTCCTCGGCTTTCTGGCTATTTTGATCGGCAACGGGATCTTGGTCAATGGTATTATATCTGGAGGCGGTCTTGGGGACAATGTCCAAATGTTGGTGTATAACACCATGCCCTGGATTATTTCCGGGTAAATTTTCCCCATTATACACCCCTGTTCCTTGTTGACAATGTTCCTCGCCAGTGGCATTCACCTCATACTTGCCCTACAGGATGTTGTCGACATTTTTGGACTCGAAATGCCAAAGCGCCAGACCCGTTGTGTTGATTGCAAGTGTGTAATGAGCCAAAACCAAGGCAAAAGCACGGACGATGGGGCCAGTCGATCTCTGCTTCAACCAGATTATGATAGTGAGGAGGATGGGGAGACCAATGCCTAGAGACAGTGTCCTGTCCGATACGATGCAATGAGAAGGAAACAGACACCCCGGCTTGGTTCATCGCTTGTTGCCTGGCGAGGTAGGCAGTACGAAATAACACTTGAGCATGTTAGTAAGATGGATTTTTCAAAAACTTGGCAACGAACAGTGTACCTGTTATCTGCGATAGTACCCGAGCTTGCTATTTGAATCTGTGTTTTCTACTGATGTTATACCGCCAAACCTTGCATGCAGTGAGAAGTCCAGGCTCACTGGAATGGCCCGAATAGCAGTCAATAGTAACCGAGTCTACCAGATTAATTTATGTTTCAGCTTGGGCCCTTGCTTTCGTACAAGCCCCATGCTCTGGTATCCTAAGTATATCGCAGTCTTCGCGTTACTTAACCTCGCTACCAAAGCATTCTTTACCAAATAGAGCACCACGATTTGTCAGAGTTCTCATCTGATGAAGGCCGAGGCCAGCTGCGGTGTATGCAAAGAGTGGTTGTCAACACGTGGAAGCAAGACAACTGCCGAAAGACTATGCTGAGCGTTATAGCTCATCTAAAAAAGGTTCTCAATGAGTAACCCAGGAGCCCAGCCAGCTAAGCTCGCCGAAGGCTTGGCGCATTCGACTCTCGCTTATCAGCCGCTAGAACTAGGATATGCCAGCCCCACGATCCCGCAGATGACCAGTCCCCAAGAGGAAGGCGCGAAACCCCCACCTGCAGGTCTAGCTCTTATCTACACGCTGACTAGGCTCAGCACTACTGCAGCTGCCACGCTACATGCAGCCGTCTCGAACGGATGTCCTATGCGGTCAACGACGCATAAGGTGCCTCCTCGCCTACATTTTAGCCACGGCTTACTGAAAAACTGGCAATCTATTTGCCCGGTGAAGTGTGCATCATTGGGTGTCTGAACCCTTCCTAGATCCAATTCAAAAAATACGACAAATGGAAACCTATAATTACGAAGCGGCATCTTATCTGCACCCGACACAATCCAATCTGCAATTTGCAGATAGCAGATGGACGTCAGCATTGATGGATTGCGATGGGCTGAAACTCGGTTCTCGATCTGCGTCCGCATCTTTTCTTCATCTTCAGCTTTGCTTTGACCCTTTGTTGGTACCTTCCCAGAGACATCTGGCGTCATATTGCGTCGCCGAGCTTCTCGATACATTGGTACTGCGCATCAATGGCCGACAGCTATATACACCGTCCATCTTTCGACGACAAAAGGCACCATGATCCGGAGAAGTCCAGTCGAGACTATGATAGGAAAACATCAATAGTCACAGCTGGGGAAGTGGTCAATGCATCCGGCCATCGAGATCAGCTGCAGCGACATTATGGCCTGATATCCATATGCGGTCTTGCGCTTACTATCGACAATGCGTGGGTCGCGTTGGGTGGTTCTATTGCCGTCTCTATCAGTATGTCTTCTCGGGATGTCGCGGATTGAATTTGGATTGAAATTTTGGCAGACAACGGCGGACCAGCCGGTGTTCTTTATGAACTTCTTGTGGCATGTTGTTACTACGCCTTCATTGCTGCTTCCATCGCCGAGGTATTATGCCGTTGAACTCCGGCCATCCTGTGAATGACTTGCTGATTCCTGTTAGCTCACATCGAGCATACCGTCCGCTGGAGGTGTATATCACTGGGCTTCTGTGACTCCTGGACCCAAATATGGACGAGCACTCGGGTTCTTCTGTGGTTCTCTGAACTTCTTCGGCTGGATCTTTGATTTGGCTTCGATTGCATCCATTCCAGCTAATGTGGCGGTCCAAATGTATGCGGTCTTTCATCCAGATTTGGCCATTCAACCTTGGCATGTCTATGTCGCCTTTCTCCTAATCACTTGGTTATGCTGTGCGACAGTCATTTTCGGGAACCGCCTTTTGCCTGCGTTGAATCAGGTTGGACTTTTCCTCATTACGGTCGGTGGATTAATCACTATCATTGTCGTCGCCGCCATGCCGAAAGTACATGCGAGCAACTCTGCTGTATGGGGTAACTTTAGTCAAAACAATGCAGCTGGCTGGAGTAATGGAGTGACGTTCTTGACCGGCGTGCTGAACGGAGCTTTCACCATCGGAACGCCGGATGCTGTAACCCACATGTCCGAAGAGCTGCCAAATCCAGCAAGGGATATGCCTCGAGCTGTAGCCGCACAAATCATTCTGGGGACCCTCAGTAAGATGAGTTCTAGCCATGTAGCTGCGATAAGCTAACCCTAGGCAGCTTCTTTTTTCTATGCTGTTGCAATTCTGTATGGAATCACCGATTTAAGCGCTGTCACTGGAAGCAATGGGTCTTTCCCCCTCGCCGCGGTTTATTCGCAGGCCACTGGAAGCAAGGGCGCAACATTCGGATTGCTGCTAATCCTTTTCCTTTCCATCATGATCTGTGTGCTCGGCACTTTCCTCACAGTACGTGATACCCGAAATCGCACCTACTCATGCTCATTGATGCAGGTTGGACGTATCCTCTGGGCTCTGGCACGAGACAATGCGACGCCGTTCTCAGGTACCTTTTCCATCGTCAACGAAAAGCTCAGCTGTCCAGTCCCCGCGACTTTGCTATGCGGTAGGACTCATCTATTCCACAACGCATGAACACCGCTGACTGTTTCAAAGCTATTCTATGCAGCGCCTTCGGAGCCATCCAGCTTGGTAGCAAAACAGCATTCACGGATCTAGTGGGATCATTCATCATCCTGACAACTGCATCCTATGCTCTCGCAATCGGACCACATCTCTTTACAGGACGAAAGAATGTTCCTCAAGGCCCATTCTGGATGGGCTCGGCAGGTTATGCGGTCAATGCCATTGCATTACTGTCGATTATCTTCTTCGACATCATGTTCTGTTTTCGTTAGTGTCCTAACTCCGCTCCTGTGCCTGTTTACTGATCTTACGCAGCATACGTATACCCGACAACGGAGTCTACCATGAATTATAATAGTGTTATCTTGGTTGGTGTGCTAATTCTTACTGTTGCTTGGTGGTTCATCCATGCTAGGACGAAATATCCAGGGCCTAAGCTGGCGAATTTGTATGCTGATGGTAAGATTGTCGAAATGCCCAAGGATGGCCATAGCGAGTAAGAAGTTATTTGTTGAGTGGTGTACGGTAGTAATCAATTGTGAAAGAATATGGTTCCCTTCCAGAACAAAGAAGAAGCTGTTTGCCCACTTTGCTGCTCAACTCCAGGGCATTTGTGTTCAAGTCGATTGCACAGGCGCCCAAGATTGCCACACCAAGCCCCGGGTTTGCTTGCGACTCGACGGCTTCTGCTTGTTGCGCTTTCCTAAAATCACCTTCTACCTTTAAACACATGGTCTGGGAAATTGCAAAAGGTACACATCCTTATGGGTCGTTATGGATCTGGCTTTACTTCTCATAGCTAGAAACATTGCGCTGGACAGCGTCATGATTTGAAGGCCAAGAAAAGATCTTGGAGGATCCTTAGAGGGCACCGCTGGTGCCGCTAGAGTTTGAATTCGTACCCTAAAGCGCGGGGTACTCTGGTCTTTAGCGGTGCCGTCTGCCGCCCGCTAACCGTCCCCCACATCTCGAAGTGAGCTCCGTAATTCCTGCACATCGAATTCTCCGTGAATTCGTTTGAGAGACGCCTTATTCGCAGAGAATTCAATAGCACTCATCTGTATCTTGGTGTATTGCTCTGCTGACCTATCTTGTAACACAACGCTGCAATGTCTTAGCTTTTCAATTATGAAGACGGTCATCACATACTTCTTGGCATTGACTCATACTCAGCCCAAATCCAGGCCAAACAGTCTAAAATCAAGTCCATGCGCTGCCGCTTGGCCGAAAAGGGGCACAAATACGTCCATGCCAACCCTGCAGATCGGATGATGAGGTATAGATGCCAATCTGTGGGAGCTTTCCGTTTACCTTTTGGCCAGTAGCATGATGAAAGCCTCTTGATAGCCACGCCTTGGAACAGGCACGGCCGCAACGAATGTAGGTATAACATGTTGCGATGTATTCTATACATAAACGATCATTGGGTTGTTTGCATCAGGACATATCAGCTGTAAAGGACCCAGAATGCAATCTAATGTTTGTTGTTGCCAGCGCTCGCTGCTGGCGCATCTGTTCAAGGCACGATGAAGCTCACAGCTGCTTTGATGTCTGCACCTACTCTTCCCGACTTCACCAATTATGTTACTTTTCGCCTAAATCGTCTCCCACAGCTCTCCATGCCCACAAACGCCACGATCCTGGCTCCTTCAGATACAGCTTACTGCTGTCCAAGCATTGTTGATATACCTTGTCCTCAGTGCCACCCACCCAGCGGCTTCCATGACGAGCACACCAGCATTCTTTCCCACCATGCTCAAAAGCTCTGCATACGCCAATGTCACTGGCGGGCAGATTGTCGAAACCATCACTTCTGGAATGTCTGTTAAGTCCTTTTCCGGACTTCTTATGAACTCGATTGTCACTACAGCTGTAAGCTTCTTTACATTGTCGAAGAGCAGATGTTAACGTGAAATAGGACACCGACTTCACTGGCGGAGTGATCCACATCATTGACCAAGTCTTGACCCTTCCTCAAAACATCTCCTAAATAGCAGAGCAAGCTGGTTTTAGCGCTGTTGCTGGTGCTTTGACCAAGGCAAAAACTTGGTCGGTACCTCAGACTCGGCGATGGACGTCACCGTACTCGTACCTAACAACGCTGCCTTCCTAGGTATCGGATCTGCAACTGGTAATTTGAGCCTGGGGGACCTTGCCTCGATTCTTGAATATCATGGTCAGCATGTATCCTTAATATCGAGTACACAACACGCCAATACCTCTTGTAGTCGTCAGTGGCACCGCCGGATATAGCTCTACCCTCATGAATGGCGCAATGTTGACCCCCATGAACGGCATGATCCTTACGATCACGATCGATAGTTGAACCGTCTTCGTCCACAGCGCCAAGGTCGTCACACCCAACGAATCGTCACCAATGATGTTGTCGTCCATGTCAATGACAAGTGAGCTCTTGCATCCATCTGACTGGATTGCACTACTAATTAACATTTCCCTTTAGCGTCCTCAACCCCAACAATCCCACCGCATCTACGCAATCGGTTGCTTTTGCTAGCGCCTCAAGCGTGGAAAGCGATCCTCGGTATCCCAACGCCAAACATGACTATCGGAATGGCACCTACACCAGCTACAGCGACAATGGGCTCTGAAACATCCAGCTCCAAGTCGGGTATTGCTGCGCCTATGAGGACTGGTGATGTGGGCGTTGCGGCTTTATTCGCTGGTGCTGGTATCTGGCTCAATCTCTAGATAGGAGGTCATTGAGGTGATTGCGCTTTGAAAGCAGGACATACTGCAAACCTAACTATGTGCGACAAACGCTGTCTACAACCCAAGGGATTTGACAGGATTCATCGTTCCAAAGATTCACTCAGGCACTTAAATAAAGTAGCTTTTGAAGAAATGTTCACTTCATCACGCTTTGCCGCGAAATCAACGATCTCTTGCTGGTGCTTCACAATCGTGCTTGCAGTACTGAATCTCCTCTCTCTTTTTGAAAGCAGGATTAAAGTCAGATTTGCTCTTTATTGCTCTCTATTGTCCAACTCTGTAGAGCCTATATGTCTGCTGATTTGTCGAAACTGTAAATTCTTATATTTGGCATCTTGGTAAAGCTGAAATGAAGGTGGCCTTTGCTTCCTAAGGATAGGCTTGCTGCCACAATTGCTCTAGATTAAACGTTCTTCGGCATGATATACAGCTTCGTGGAGGCAGTATGCATGCTCCCCTCCCTTCCAAAGCGCAACCTTGGTATCACGTAGCTGTCATCCGCAGGTCACCAGCACTCAGTGTTCTCAACTCAAGCGCAAGATTTCGATATCTAGTAGACACGTGCAGATGAACATGTACAGCAGGAATAGACAAGAGACAAATCATGGTACGACAGGGTATTTATTGCCTACGCATCAGAAAGAGAAGTCTCAAAGACACCAGATCAGCCACTTATCATCCAAATCTAATAAGAAACCCATGTCAACATCCACAAAACTTCTCCGCAAAACAACTTCAAACCTCCAAGGGATTAGTCTGAATAGTGTAGGTAGCAGCGCTTGCCAGCTTCAACAAGTCGTTCTCGTTTTCGCCCATGACAAGAAGCGAGTCTCTCCCGAAAAGTCAACGAAAAGGTGTTTGGATGGCGCCATTCTCATTTTGATCTGGCGATGGAGGCTCAGCTCAGAATAGGGCATATCTCTAGGTATGAACTTCCACTCCCACACCCTGCTCAGGCTGGCAGAGAATGCGAATTCTTCTCGAATGTCAACTCCCAAGAGGAAAGGGTAAAGATGAGGCCACGACCATCTCCGCAAGAATGCAAAACAAGCCCCTGAATAGGCGGTTACCAAATGGCGGGCGCAGCTTATGATATAGTTCTTTAATGACGGCTCCAGAGCGGCAGCGGCAAAGGAATATGTATTTTATAATGAGTCGACAGTCCATGTACAGATCTAGCTCCCGCCCACCTCCCTTTAAGGCGATAGCATTCGTGTGAAGTTTCCTGTAGTAGGAGTTGCATATGATGACCTCTTGTAACCTTGCCATCGGGTAGCTAACGTCATATCTTTAATGAATGCAGGGACGATGACTGACATCGAGCAAGCATAGGTCTTACAGTCAATTCCAGTCATCGGGAAATTCGACCAATAGGATTCGTAAGAGCATCCGTTCCTCGGTACAAGTTTTGCGCCATAGACTTGCTTGTTAGTTTGATCAGGTGATCCTGAAAGACCATCCCAGAACTGGAGCGCAGGAGTTCACTGGTATGCGGGAAGAAAAGACACATCATATTGAACGCTATTCCAAGTGGACGATAATCTCCGAGCGGGCTGGAAGCTTGAGGGTGTCATATCGCGTACCAAGACGATATCACGTATACTGATTGAATGAATCAGCTCCGGCGTGAGTACGGGTTGGGTAGGTACGCGTCGGATGATTTCCGTATCCAAGTATTACCCGTGGTGTCGACTAAGCTCTGCGGTAAGAAGAGGTTCGTAGCTCGAAGTACGTATTGTTGTACAGCAGGACCTCGTCGCTGATTGGGGTTCGGGGTTTACGATAGGTATATAATCTGTATTCACGATAAGTGACTCACAGTACTCTCTAACTAGGGAAGGAAGTGATGAGAAGGATATAGCAGACAAGCTTTGGCCAGTCATTTTGACCTTCGGGAAAGCGGCTGCTACCAATAGCACGATAGGACGAGGGTCATTGGTCGGTAAGGTATTCACTACTTCTCTCGTAGCACCAGGTCATTAGTCACAAGCGTTTCTCAAGAATCTGAAAACTCAGACACCTCCTTGAAGCTCTCTTACATACTACCATCAAGTTCAAGAAATTCAAAGCGCATCAAGTGTGGTGGAGCTTCACCGATTTCCGGCCCAAAAGGGTAACACTTCTGGTCAACCGATCCCCAGGGGAATATCAAACAAGAAAGAGATCACTGATTATTGTACTACCTGATTTCAGCCTCCACGCCTCAATACTGGAGGGTTGTTACCTGTTGCAGTGGAGACCATACGAAGAATTATGAGGTTTTTGATCCGTCCGTTGAAGAACCAAATCTCCAAGCAATACCAACGTCTTTAGATGTGGGGGATCATGACCCAAGCAGCCAGCAGGGCTACCTGCATGACCCCTCGTCTGCCCCAACACACAGCCAACGCCACAGCCAAAGCCACAACTGAAGCCACACACTCATCGCAAGGCCTGTCTTATCTCTCCAACATGCTGTTGCTATCGCGATGCTAATGCGCCATGGCAGAACCTGTCTCCATTATCAGTCTTTTAGCTATAGGAGCGCACTCAGCAAATAGACTTTTTACCCTTGTTGAGGGCATTCGAGAATCTCCACAAGAGATTCGGAAAATCTCGGACGATTCCCGGTCTATCTGCGATATCCTATGTACCCTCAATGAGTTTCTTCGGGAGAACAAGGACTCCGAGCTTCCTACCGAGGTCACACAGAGCTTGCATGTCCCTCTTGAGAGTACCTACAGGGCGGCGGACAAGCTGGTCGACAAAATCAAGCCTCTCGCGAAAGAAGAGGGCGAATCGAAGACGTCGAAATGGGTGGCTGGCCTTAGATGGTCCTTCTCTCAGAAGGATGTGAAGCAGCTCGGAGAGCAGTTGAGCAATGGCAAGTCGACATTGAGTATGACTTTGGCTGTTGTCAATATGTAAGGCTTGAATAGCTCATGACATCTTTCTGGCCGTGCCTTTGGCAATTTTACTCAGGAGACTAATGGCCAATTCATTACAGAATCAAAACTTCCCACATCAAGACCGACACCACTGAGATCATTGAGTACTTGAAAAGGCTCAATCTGGAATCGAAAATAGCACGAGGAAGCCCCGAAGGTCATGGAATATCAAATCAAGCCGACGTTGAAGGCTTTGACTTGCGGATGACGGATATTAACTTTACCATGAAAAGACTTCTCGAAACCGCTTCTAACGCCATCGAGTCCCCAACTCATTCGCCGTGGGCTTCACCAACGGATGTTGCGCAAGCCTCAACTTTCGATGAAAGTGTAGACGATGATGATGACTCCTACCTTGATCGATTACCAACATTGACAAAGCAAGATGATGAACCCGAGATTCGGCATATGCTAGCACAAGCACAGTCTCACACTTTCCTGAACGAAAATGGTGAAACGGCCCTTCATCTTGCAGCAAAGCAAGACGCGTACTTGGCGCGGGACGTTCTCAGCCACGGCTTTGATATTGATGTCCGCAATGTCTGCGGTGAAACTCCTTTGATGTACGCAGTCAATGCTGAGAATGTAGACACCGTGACGCTCTTACTCAAGAATCATGCCAATGTCAATGCGATAGATGATCAGCAGTCTGCGTGTCTTCATTTAGCAGCATCGAAGGATGTATCTGGATCAATAATTCAATTACTGCTGAGACGTAACCCGGATATCGAACTGATGGATGGCATCGGACTAACACCGCTTTTCCTGGCAGCCTTCAACGGCAATGATGCGGTTGTCAGCCGGCTGCTTAAATTCGGGGCCAGGCCGGAAGCCAAGCAATTGGATGGCTTCAATGCTCTACACTACGCTTGCATGCAAGCTAGCCATGACTTTATGAGCCGTCTCCTCGACAAAAGTGGCCCCGACTTCGAGGCCTTCTACGAGCTCTCCAGATACGGCCTCCCCGCCGATCCATCCCATTCTACTACCTCTAAGAGGCGCGCTCAAATAGTCCACAGCCTCATCGATTACAGCGCCGATGTTCATGCCAGCAGCAAAGGCTTCACACCCCTGCACATTGCTGCCCTAACAGCTCAAGAACATCTTGTTGATATCCTGCTATCCAACGGCGCAGAAGCGACTGGCATTCCCATTATCACCGCCTACTACGGTCTTACACCAAAGACTGTCGATTTCCTCCTCACCCGCGGCGCCGATGTCTCGGCTACCGACTCCCGCTGGAACAAAACCGCTCTGACCTGGACCGCGGAGATCGGCTCCCCCGCCACGCTCAAAGTCCTTCTCAGCCACGGCGCTAATGTGCACCATCAGGACAAACAAGGCTCTTCGGCTTTGCACTACGCTGGAGCGAATGCTCGTAACGAGTCCATCATGCTCCTCCTGGACGCCGGCGCAGATCCTAATTTACTTGACTCAGGAGGTAGCACACCCCTCATCAGGCTCGCCAATGCCGGTCGTTTCTACCTTGCAGGCAGATGGTGGAACCCTTCAGCTGCTGAGCGAAAGGAGGCGGCTACGCTGCTGCTCAATGCCGGTTGCGACCCTTCTGTGAAAGACATGCAAGGGAACCTGGCAATCCATTACGCGGCGCGGAACGGATACCAAGGTATTCTAGAGGCGATTGAGAAGATAGGAGGAGATTTGGCGTTGCTAGACGGGTCGGGGAGGACAGCGGTGGAGTGGGCGAGGGAGAAGGGGAAGATGGAGGTGGTGAGGTTTCTGAATAGAAAGATGATGGGGAGGGGAACGAGGGGAGGAGAAGGAGGATGATGTTTCCTGTTCCCGTTTGCTCCTTTTTGCCCTTCCCCTACACAACCTCATTCTCTGACTACATCATGATACTTTGGATTTCGAATCATGACATTATGAGATCATGCGTGCATTTGATGTTTCGAATGACCCTTTCGATTCTTGTTGTTTTAGCCATTTAGCATGCCTTTTTAGATAGAACCAGTCTTCCACTGTATCATCGGAAAGTCATTGCACGTGACTTGAAACAACACCGCTTAGGCCACGGTTCGACGACGTTGTCGAATGCATTTCAAAGCTCGGGCCTTCGGGTGCAACGAAAACGCGAAATCGCGGTGTCACGTGTTCGGTCGCGAGCGTATGAGTACTTAAGGCTTGCTGTTGTCCACAGCATTTCGAGATATCAGGAAAGCGCCTAATAATAACAACAGTAAGACAAAATCTGATAAAGTACTCGTAGTCCGATGAAAGCACCAGCAGTTGTGAAAGCATTGTTCAGCATGTAGGTGCCTTGAGAACATCCAAGATTAGGCATCATTATTTACAATCATCTGCAAGCCCCATCACCTACAACCTCCGCCCCATTTCGCCTTCAATCACCAGCTTGTTCCGCAGCCAATCTTCCACCACTAGCATGGACCCTTCCATCACACGAATCCTTGACTTCTGGTTCGACACCCGCCACCTCGAAAACCCCCAGCTCTGGTTCCTTCCAGATGCCACCCTCGACCAGACTATAAAGGACCAGTTCAGCGATCTCATATCCCAAGCTCGGACTCCCAACCTCGATGGCTGGACCGAGAATCCGCAAGGCGTGTTGGCAATGCTGATCCTACTTGACCAATTCCCCCGCAACATCTTCCGCGGCTCACCAGAATCTTACGCTTTCGACGCAAAAGCCTTGAATGTTTCTGCGAGGGCGATCACCAATGGATTCGATAGGCAAGTGACACTGATGCAGCAGACATTCTTTTACACGCCGTTTATGCACAGTGAGTCCTTACTGGGGCAGATCGCATCAGTGGCGTTGTATGAGGGCTTAGTGCAGCGATGTGAGCTGGATTCACCTTCCAAAGCATACGCGACGTCTGGTTTGGGGTTTGCGAAGGGGCATCGGGATGTGATTGCGAGGTTTGGCAGATTTCCGAGTAGGAATGGGGTGCTGCGGAGGGAATCGACCGAGGAGGAGAAGAAGTTTCTTGAGGAGCATCCAGGTGGGTTTTGAGCATCAGGCTTAGTGCCAGACTAAGTGGCAGTCTTGAACATTTGTAAAATCGGTCTAAGCACACAACTTTGGAGTGAGCAATAGACTGTGTAATTAGACCTGCTCAAGAGCCAACGATCCAGTGAATATGGCTTATATAAACCGCCTGAACGGAGGTTTTTTGCAATTAACAAGTTTTGGGCTACGACTTTCGGGCTCTCTAGCCCTCGTGACTGCCGATTCTCCTGATACCAAGCCTGGCATGAATCTCTCAATTGTGCTTAGTGAGGATAACACTTGCCATGTCAGGGAAACGTTCAACCCTTGACAATATCCACAAAAAGCCCGCATTTCATCCACTGAGGACCTCCCTGCTTTCCGTTCTAGCAGATGGCCTGTTACAAGGCTCTATGTTTTCGGGGTCTTTAAAGCTTCTACGATGGGCTTAATTGACTCTGTGACGACCGCCATTTCATTCAAGACTGCTACCCATATCAACACCAAGCTTAATTTGTTTGGGAACGAGATTAGAGGAATCGCAACTGCCTTTTTCAGGTCAGAGAAACACTGCATTGGTTCTGACTCATGTTGGCTGCTTTCAATACATTTCTATGGCATGGTCCCTCACACGTGAAGAAACCAGAGGTTTCATAGTGTACCTGAATAAAGTGGACGCTGTGATGCCTGTCTGAACGCTCCTGTGTAATCCGGGTATCCTAGCACCTCCATGCCCCAGCTTTCCCCACGCACCAGATCGATGAAGCCACGATCGGATCTTACGCCGAAAACAATTTTTTTAGTGTACATGCGGCTTGCTCATCCTACCGCCCCTTTGAACCGGTTTCCCTCTGGAATCCCCCCTCGAATTTGACATGTTGGATACCCTACCATTGCTATTGTAGAGAGTTGCATACTCGTAGTCATTCACTAACCATGCAGGCCACCTCGCAAACTCGGAGGTGGCCTGCACGGTTAAGGCCTGGTGTTGCTCGGTCCATAGGCACCAGGCAGCTCGGACATCGAACAGACTGCCAAATTCTCGACCACCACGAACCAAGTTTACATGCTTCCACGGGAAATGGGTGTCGGTCCGGCCGTAGCTGGGAAATGTGGCCTTCGGTTGCTCTCTAAGGTCTTTTGGTCCCCTGCAAGAGCGCAAGATCCCATCTCACTCTGGTGTTGGCGCGCTGTGATCGCTATATCAGGCTCTCCACAGTGGTCCAATATCTAATAGACATGTTGGATTAGTACCGTAATGCGACCTGCAGGTGTTTACGTGATTGCTACTTACCCAGGTGTCAATCTGCGTATGTGGGGCTCCTGAACTGGTCAGGGTGAAGGTGAGGCGAAGGATATCGCCTGGTGGAAATACTTCGTTGCGGCATAGTGCATCGAACCTCTGCTTCGATGATTCTCCAGCGGGGGCTAAGAGCAGCCGTCTATCGACCTTGTGGTCTTCCATCCAGCCGGGTGCTTGGTGGTGCTTAGCGAAGATGCTCAGGAGTTGGCAATGTTCGCAACCGTTAACGGACTATTAAGTAAACTATCATTAGTCCGTTCAGTTTGCCGTTTTCTGCCTTGATAGTCAGTCCGTTTGAGGTTCTTAACCGTTCAGTTTATACCGTTTATATAGTAGTAAAACGGTTTCAACTGATAGTTTTGGCCGTTTTACAAGGCTGAAGCCACCCCCCCCTTGCGGGGAGGCGGAGTAAGGGCTGACTACCTATTCGGGTAAAGCGCTCCCCAGATGGGCTTAGCGCTAGGGTTTTCTCCGCGAAAATTTTCGAAAATTTTCCACTCAATGCATAGTATGAATGATTTATGAATTTTATGAATTTTATGTAAAATGTCAAAACTATCCGTTCAAACTAGCGTCAGCTAGCGTTAACAGTTCGTAGTCCGTTTGGGGGTAAAACTGAACGGTTTCAACGGTTGCGAACATTGGGAGTTGGTGCTGGACCGTTGCGAGAGCATTGTTTGAGGCAAGCTGGATTTGACAGGCGTTGGAAGAGCTATTCTGGGGATCTGGGGTTTGATTAGAATTGGCAGTGGTAGGTAGGTTGCAGGGGTAAATCACTATCATCGCTGACGTTCGTTGCTGCGGGGCCTCCGTATTTGATGCGATATTGGATTTGAGTGAGTGGGGCTTCAACACGTCCTAGGGCATGCTCTCCCCGACACAACGCTTCTTGGAGGTAGTGTATTGGCATTCTGACCATATAGGCTTAAGAGCGATAACTGTAGGGAGCCCATGCAAAGCCGTGTTTTTGGTCGTATGCTTGGCGACTGAAGTTATCGACGCTATTGAACTAGATTGCTGTCACAATGATCATCGACTGGTCCGTCATAATGTTGCGGTGAAAGGGCATGGAGGCAAACAATGTGATGATGTCGACAGCGCCGATACAAAGAAGATGGAGGGCAATTTCTGTCTTGTGTTCAATTCCATCAATTCAGAACCGCGCTAAGCTAGCCCGATATCGCGTTATGAGTTTGGGAAGTGAACAAAGAATATTTTTACCCCTCCAGCTTACGTATCCGTATCATATGATACGTAGCAACTTAGCTACCATAGCTGGTCAGAGTGGCTATCAATTTGAAGTTATTTAAAGTCAGCGCCTGGCTTCTTTCTTTACACTGGCAAGGATCATGTTGCTATGCGTGCGAGGCATCGCTCGATAGAATCCCATTGAGATCGTTCGACCTAAGTAAGAACCAATACAATATTAGGCCGATTTCAAATTACTTTCCTCGTCCTCCGGCTTCCTTAGAAATCGAGTCCGTTGGGGATAGCTTCCTTAGCCTCTCCCCAAAGATATGGAACAAGCATGGAATAGGCATGAAAGCCACCGCGAGAAAGCCAGTTATCAAACCAGCCCATTCAACATCAAAGTTTTGGACCAAAAGGAAGCGGTCCGGTAGCGAACCCACAAATATACAACGTCAACCCTCACAACGCCACAACACCAGAGACCAAATTCAACAGACACAGGATCCGCAGCCGCCGAGTAACTACTTGATCTCCAACACGCTACCAGCGTATCAGACCCCAGGATGAAAGCGCAAACAAGTCTACGACGGAGCGGCCAGGCTTTAGCGTTTACCGAGTCCTCATCGGAGGTGAGCTCGACGAGGTAGGATTCATAGTCCACGGGGAGAGGTGGAGGCGGATAGCGGTCTAGACCGAGTTGGAAGTCTATGGATGAGATGGTTCGTTTGGCTGGGGTGGGGGGAGGTCCAACATTTTGGTGGTGGTGGTGGTGGGGGTGGTGGTGTGGTAGGTGGTGGTCTGGATATCTTGAGCAACGACGCAATAGACTTGAGAGAGGCTGGGATTGTAAAGTGGTTATACCTATCCCCCATATCATGCCTCGGTGCGACGGCTTTTGCTAGCTGTGACTTTGTTGGGTCAATGATGATGCAATACAGACGAAAACGGATGGGCCGGATGCACGGCATGAACCTAAGTTGTAGCCCAACGGACTCGTCGCCAAGTCAAAAGCAGTAGTAGCGTTGGAAAGCACACGATGCTTGGAGCATGCACGAATAGGGAGAAAGAACAGACCGGTTACGTCGTCAACTACGCAGATCTTTTGAGTAAGAGAAGCGACAGATGAGTGGACGAACTAATCGATTGACGCTAGCTACACAAGAGGTATCCAGTTGACCAGCTCGCTCCCTAAATACGGGGCTCCTGCTCGATAAACAATAGGCATGAAAAGTCATAAGGATGAGACATTCGTCCGCATGATCTTCCGCCATATCCGTTTTGCACCCACCTCACACTTACACCTTCTCGCTTCCCTGCTCCTGTTGAAGTTCCTGCAGCCTATGCTGTACATGGCTGTACTGGCGTGATTGCATGCCCGGGTTGCCCTGAGCCCCAGTCGCATAACTGGCTTTGCGTGATCCCATCCTGCTGCCGCCCCTTGAGCCAGGATGGGAGCTGTAACCAGGCCCGGGGACGAATGACGCCCTCCTACCAGTCTCAGTCTTCGCCGCATGTAGCTGCTGGGCGAATGGTGAACGCTTTCGGAGGACGGGTCCCTTCCAGTAAATGACGTACACAGCGATCACGAGGACGAACGAGATGCAGAACAGGATCGTAGAAGCATCTTGGAGATGCTGCTTCCCGCCAATGTTCGTGAAGAATGGTGTGGCGGGAAGAGTCAAGACACCAGCCAAGAAGTCCCTTGCCCATCCGTTACCACCCGTGGCGGAGGCTGAGTAGGGGCCGTATGCTGTGATCATGTAGTCGATGGTAGCCCTGCCCGAAGTTAGTATTCTGGTACGAACAAGACTAGTTCAACTCCGAAGATATAACATACATATAGATGCTGTAGTTGGCGATGCCAACGACAGCAGCGAAAACCATAGAACCCATCCAGTGAATTGGTGGGCCACCACTAGTCCATGCGAAGCCGATGAGACCGAGAGGCAAGCAGGGAGCTGTCCACAGAAGCCACCAAAGTCGGGACTCGTACTGAGACTTCTCATCATTGGGGTGAGCTTGACGGTCTTTCTTGTTTCTCCTGATGGCGGGAATGAAAGAGAAATATGCAATGAAGTATCCAACCAGGATAGGCAGGAAAGCCAACCCTTGAGCGATAGTACCAAAGCCCCATTGAGTGTACACCAAGCTGAATGACTGGATGAACATGAAGATGAGGGCATCACTGAAACCAGATAAGAGAGAGAGGGTGAGGACAATGGGTTCTGTCAAGAACATCTTGAATGGGCGCATCCAGGTGAGGAGAATCTCCTTGGCCGAGAAGCGCTCGCGGAATGGTGTGAGCTCGTTGGGTCCATAAAGGTTCAGGTTTGGATTTGCCTTTCTTCGCTTCCTCGCAATTCTGTCCATCATGATAGTGGTCCTCGTCTCAGGGACGCAGATAAGGTGTAGAAGTTGGACGAAGCCTCCAAATATTAGCTGAATCCAGATACTCCATCGCCACTCGAGGAAGTGTTCGCTGAAGCCACCGACGACAGGGCCGAGTATGGAACCTCCGACTGAAGAGAAGACGACGAAAGCAACAGCGTACTGTTGGTGATCGGATTCCCAAAGATCGGCAACCATACCCAAGGTAACGGATCCACCGGCGGATGAGAGACCACCGAGAGCACGGCCAACCATGATAGAGGCGAAATTGGGGGCAAGGGCGACAGGCAGCTGCCATATGTTGACCAGAAGCAAACTGAGTTGTAGAATTGGTTTGCGTCCCAGTTCTTCGGACCAAGGTGCCCATAGTTCACAACCGAAGGCGTATAAGACGAGGAAGATCATAGCACCACATCGAGCGCCTTGGGCGCTGACGCCGAATTCTTCGGAAATGCCCTTTGCCGCGTTCGAGTATAGAGAGGTGTTGAAGTTCATGGAGACTTGGACCAGGAAGATGACGGAGAGGATGGTCCATTTTTTCCAGGCTGGGAAGCAGAATCCCAATTCGTCATAGCAGTCATCCTCTGTGATTTCGATCCTGTCGTCGTCGTCGTCGTCACCGCCGAGGGGGGCTTGCTTCTCATTGTGAACCTGGGGTGATCCTGCATTGGTGTCGGAGGATGCATCGTCGTTGGAGAGGATTTGTTGAGGAGCGCTCTGGGCTGTGGCCAGTTGGCTATCATTGGTGGGGAAGTGACTGACAGCGGCCATGGATGAATGCGGTCGGCTGCAGCCGGCTGCAAACAGCTAAATATGTCAAGAAGATGATGCAGCGCGGGGAATGCTGAATTGCATGCAGCACCCAGCAGTTGTTGATAGAGCTTGTTGATGTGAAGAGGGAAAGAAGAGAAGAGTGCGGGGATGATGGCGGATTATATGTTATGCAACTTTATCACTGGCAAGTCAGAGACAGCCCAACATATGCTACCGAACGACCCGGGCTAGGGGTTCCAGCGCCCTAGCCAAAACCTAAGGGAGCTAACAATCGAGACGTTGCAATATGACGTATTTATCGAAAAGCCATAATGGAGGTGGGCTTATTCTTGTATTTAAACTTGCCCCAGGATTAGCTAGCTCATGTATGCTATTTGGCATCGAGATATTTCGACAACGCGTGGTGCGGTCAACATCGCAATGCAAAGGAGCTTACAACTGCGCATTGCTGTACAGAGTCGCTCTGACATGGTACTAGAAGAGGTAGGCCACAGCTCCTCAACACAAGCACTTCTGCCAGCCAATTCTGAGCATTGATGAATTTCGCTCGGCATGAATTCCTTCACACGCTATAATACATAACCGGCCGCCTTTGTGCACCAATAACGAGGCTAGAGTTTGACCGGTGAATCAGCCCTGTTGCCACTACGTCTTAGCTAGGTACTTTCGCCCACAAACCCAACAACACATGGCGTCTATTTTCCCCACGGGGAGCCCACACCCTAGATACATGCAGCCCAGGCGTCATCCAACATTGCCTTGTGAGTCTGGAACCTTTGCCTCCTACCTATGTCTTGCTTTGAAGCACCTGCGTAATTCTGTCTCATGTTGTTAGCCTCAAGCTCCAACGGAACCGCTTCGATCGATCGGCAGGTCTCGTGCAATAGTACCTTTCTAGGCCTTCTTCTACAACACGTTCGTCTTGCGAGAAAATCAGCCTGTACCAACCAGGCTCTTCTGCAGCCATCGCTTGCCCATCTGTAATGAAGACTTTGTTGGCGATCAATCGTTCGGTCAAGGCATTCTCTCCCGCCCATGTCTGTTCGGGGAGGAACGGGCTCAGATCAATCCAAAGAAAGAAACCAGCATTCGATCCTAAGTAATACTTGATGCCCGCTTCGTCCAATATTTTTCGAACCAGCTTGTTCCTCGCTGCGAGTCTATCTCGGCTCAATTGCAAGAAGCCATCAATCCACTTTTCGTCCTCGAGCATCGATGTAGCCACTATTTCCTGCTCGCGACGAACAAAGTAAGCCATGACCTCTTTAGAGCACGAAGAAGTTGCAATGATTTTCATAATCTGAGTCATTATGAAAAGTACTCAATGGAGTCGAGTTGGAGTAACCGTGCGGGTAGTGCAACGGAGGGTTCCCGCACGGTTACTGGCAAATCGGCTTGGTGTCAAGCTCTAGGTTTCAACCATGGGCCAAAAGAGCGGCGCGGGTTCTCGGGCGAACGCCAGAACATCCCTAATAGGGTACTTATAGCCCGGAGCGTGACACTTGGCGACAAGCTTGGGCTATGACCTTGGTCCAGCGTATCGAGCAGAGTGCAACATCGTCACATCGTCCAGAGAGCACGACTGGCAATTCACAACATAAAGAAAGCATCCGTGGACTGAAATTGTGCTCCTTACATTTGCGATTCCAGACCAATGAAATTGCGTGACACTGCTCATCGCTGCCATCAACTCTTTGTTCCTAGTGTAAAAACAACCTAGAAGTATTTCAAAGTCAGCATTGATTGTTTACTGGAATTGAGCATATGCTGCGTAATCCCCTTTGTCTGCTCCTCAGCTGTCTGAGTACGACTTCATGTACTGCCAAACTCAAGGTAAGGTCCTGCCCGGCAGGTACATACCGAGTCGGAGACCGCCAGCTGCAGTGTCTTTGCTCATCCCGTAAAGCACGTGGAGGTAATTCTGTTCGATATATTGATCCGTGTCCAGAGACAGTATTGATTCGAATTTGGTTGCTTTTGGGTGGTTCGGGACTTCATATACTGACAGGGCGTAGATTTCGTCGGCCAAAAGATGGATTTCATGTTTTTGGCACAGCTTCATGAACCCAATCAAGGCTTCTCGTGTGTAGCATCGACCCAGAGGATTGTGCGGATGAACGAGCATGAGAGCTCTGATTCTGACACCTTTCTGCTTCGCACTCTCCAAAGCTTCTTCATACTTGGCCACTGCATCGATCGAGAATTGATCAATGTCACCAAAACTAGCATACTCGCATCTGACCTTTGCCTTGGATCCAAAATCGGATGCAAAGGCTTGATAGCATGGACGAGAGAAGAGCACCGCATCCCCAGGATCACACATCGAGAAGCCCAGTAGTTCGCAAAGTGATGTAACACCACTCGCGAAGAGGAGCTCGTCTGGAATTATTGGCTTGAGAGGATGGAAATGCCGATTCATGTGATTGGCCATTGCTTTGCGCAGGCGAGGACTTCCCCAAGGTCCGGTCCCATAGCTGAAGTCTTTTGCTTCGAATTTGAACTGATAAAAATTAGACGCGGCACGTAGTGTATTGGGCGCGGCTTGGCTCACATTCTTGGTTGCGAACTCGGCAGCTTCTTCAAGCATGATGTACTGAGAACAAAACCATTAGCGTTCGTGGTGTTCATCGAAGGCAGGAAATGTGGGAGCCTACATTCTCAGAAGTCCCCATGTTGACGAATCCATCTGTATTCGTCTCTGGGTGATAAGGATTGCCCCATATTGCTTTGACCTTTTCGAGGTGTCCACCAGCAACAAATAGCTCGTCACCTCTACTTGACAAGGTCGAAATTGTAGCCATGGCAAGCTCTTAGTCCTTGGACACTACAAGTATCAGGCTTAAAATTCGGATATTGCAAACAAACAGGCTTCACGGACGACCTAGTGGCTCTCCGACTTCAAGTATTCCACGATGCTCATTCTTGGCACTGATGCTAATGGATTACTAAGTTCTCTGCCAAGCCTCGGTGGACCTTTCGCTCCAAATGGGGAAGGAGCGTCCTTTGATTGACTCATACCTCATAGACTTTAACATAAGTCACTTTCCCCGGCTAGCGACACGTTCCAATGGGAGCAATTGCTTCTTAGTCTATTCAGGCTTCCTACGTCTGGGCAGGGAGAGTGCGCAGTTTTGCAGCATCAACGAGGACTTCACCAATTTATCAAGTTTTCATGGTTTGGAGGCATGTCCTATCCCAGATTGAGAATGGGCTTCATAGACGGACTCGTGTCTCATCCCGTAGATTTTCGACCTCCCATCCTCGTCGATATCCCCTTCCCAAGTCCAAATTCCATGCCTCTTCCGTAAAGAAACATTCTCTGCTCTGGGCATCAAGCAGAGCAACGTCCTGTTATCTTGATGAATCTGGCCTGATTGCGGTGTTTTCAGGCTGTCTGCGAAACTGTGAAGTCACAACACTTATAGGCATATTGATGTCACAGCAGTAGCAGTAGAGCTCGTTTACGTCCTCTGGCTATCACTGCTTGATAATCCCTTGAACGAGATTCGAGCGGCAAGGAGTTCTCGTCTTTTCACGTATATGCTGAGTGACTGTGACCATTCTTTCATCATTCTTAGGGTTAGAATGGTAAATCAATCGTGAATTTCCTAACATTTCCCAGAAATCCGAAGAGTTGCAATGTTGTCTCGACACCATCAAATAGCGATCCTTTTTCTCAGGTCCGCAGCTTAGTGGACGCTGCCGAGCTGTGAGTCAGCGTTGTAATCCATCCGTTCAAGTGGATGGACTTCCTCCTCACTGGAGCATTCTTTCCAGCCACTGTTTCGTACTATTCCCTTGACGGCTGACGCACCCGTAACGTCTCGCATTGGTGGTGATGAATGGAGACTGTGGCTGATTACAATGGCGTTAGAGGAAGACTTTTACGGATATTAATTGCAAAAATTGAATCGACGTTTGCTGTTGAAGATAAGTTTGGTAGCGCTGATGCTGAATTGGGAAGAAGCTTCGTACTCAAGGGGTCTAATGGTATTTTACGAGCGTAGGAGCAGTACCTAACGACGCAGTCTTCAGGGACAACTATACGTTGCAAGGCAACAATCTCGGCTGTATTCTGAATTTGGTGGAGGACAGTCGTCAGAATGAACACGATCAGTACGGCCGGCAGGAAAGAATGTCGGAAACAATCTATGAAGTAAGGTACCCTTCACTTGCCCAGATCTCAGGGTAAAAAGCCCAGCATCTGCCATCTTCGGTTGTACATTTGAGCTGGGAGTGCGGCGTTCACGGAAGGTGTTGAGCATTCGAGTAAGAGAATAGAGCCAAATTGAGCCATAGAGGCTGGCCACAAGTCCAAAGAAACGTAAAGATGGAGCCGGCTCATTAGCATCGTAGAAAGCCATCTTGAATACTCAATTGCCCTTCCATGGCCACATCTATCTGATTTTTGCATTTGTAGTTTGCTGCACCCGCTGCAAGATCCTAAGATCCTGATACGGGGATAATTCTTGATGCGCAAGTCGCACTCAGGTCACCAATATTCGTCTTGCTTTGTAGATATCACAGTGCACAGGCATCAAGGCGATTTTCCTACCGGTGTTTACCCTCTAATTCTGTTTACTACTCGGAATCCTCGTCATCGTCATCCTCTTCAACATCCTCCACACCCACATCCAAGTCCAGCTCACCTTGTCTTCCACCTTTGCCCTCTCCCTCCTTGGCCTTCCTCGCATCCTCCTCCCTCCTTCCTTCCTCTACCATTTTCTCCTTCTCCTCGTTCTGCTTCCTCATACCCTCGACAAAGGCACCCAACGGGGTGTCCTCGACAGGCACATCTCTTAAAAAGCCGTCAACCCCCGCCCTGTCACTCGGTCCGAAGCTCACATGTGCCCGGCGGCTTTCAATGTACTGCGCATTGGCAGACAGCTTCTGCAGCAAAAGTGATATTGAAGAGTTCAATTTCGCATTCTTATTGCCTTTGCCCTCGCGGTCGGCTTTGGTGGTTGCTTGCTTGTTCCCTCGGGATGGGATAGAGGAAGCAGACTTGAGCCATCGCTTTAAGGCCACAGTGGGCGGAATGATGAGTTCAGGGAAGGCTATGTGTTTGGCCCAGCATCCGCAGAACTCAGCCAGTAGCTCCTGCACCTGCTGGCCCAGCCCATCTTGGTATACTCGTGTACGTAGGTAAGTCTTCGGTGCTCGTAGTGCAATTGAGAAGTCGAGTGGTGGGAGCGTGGATGGTTTTGGCGGTTTTGAGAGATCTGGAGAGGTTAGTACCTCCAGCAGTGCGGGCGCGAGAGGTATGTAGGTGTTCGTGGTGCGAGATATACGGAGGAGAGAGCGGGTGAGATGGAAGCGAAGGGGAAAGTAAGTCGGTGTTGGTATGAGCCGCAAAGCACCGAGCGTGATTTGGACAACAGGATAGATGAGTGGATGTAGGGGAGAGGCGGATGGTGTCTTCAGAGTTGGGTTTGTGGCGGTCGAGCAGTGCGTAGAAAGGACTCGAGACCAGAAGTCCAAAGAATGCGTGTATTGCCAATTATAGATCGTCTTGTAGGATTCTTTTGTGGGATGGGTGATACTAGTGCGGAGGTGGACAGCAAGCTGCCGAATGTAGGTGAAGCCAGTTGTGTACCCAATGTTGGGATCCAGACCCCAGAGTTCAGCTGCTGAGTTCTTCATCAGGTTGATACTGGGCAAGGTATGCATGTTCGTGATGCGGCTACCTTTGACCAGGCCTTGGTAGGCAGTTTTAAAGACGGCTTCGCGGAGGGAGGCATCGCTAATGACTGCAAGCCGCCTGATCACGAGGAATGCTGTTATCCTGGTAGCTTCGTGGCTTGAGGTGTCTGACCAGATGTTGACTGTAGTCTTGATCAAAGTTTTGAGCACTTTTTTGAAGGAAAGAAGGTATGGGAGAAGCGGCACAAGCGACGAGACCGTAAGCTTCAAGACTGGAGGATCCGAAATATTCTCCATCAGATGGAGAATTGAAGCGGAGTAGGGTTTTAGCAATGGCGACGAGGCACGGAACTTCTTCGAATCTGTTGCGACTCGTACTTTGCCAGATTGAGCCTCCTTCACGGGTAGATGGTGACGGAGCACCTTGGGAACATACTCAAGAGCTGTTACTAGAAGCTCATGGTACACCTCCGGACTCGATATAGAGTATTTGTGCTCCTTGTCATCCTCGGAATTGATGTGAGCAGCTGCTCTGAATGCCAGGACAACTTGACGCATGGCGCGAAGAGAATGCTGCTCTAACATCGCAGCCTTCCACTTAGCCACCATTGCCATTGTGACATCCGAATCTTCCTCGTCAGCTTCTTCGTCCGACTCCTCTTCTTGTGCCTTGGTCTTCTTTCGCTTTTTCTTCGGTGCTTCTTCCTCACTTAATTGGTCCACCTCCACCAGATCCGCATCCTCGTTGAAGTCCAACAGCTCCGCATCATTCTCTTGTAAATATTTGTAGAACTCCGGATCCTTCTCAGCCAACGCATCAAGATCGCCCTTGTGCGCGCCCAGCCCGTCTTCCTCATCCGATTCGAGCTCCTCATCGCTCGGGGTGGGGCTACTCCCTTTCAGCACACCTACGTCCGACTCGACTTCTTCGGTATCTCGCTTCCTCTTCCCAGTCTTTGAGAGGAGGTCTTTGGCTTCGGGCATGCTCTTGGATTTTTTCTTCTTTTCAGGCAGCTGAAATCCGCCTTGAAAGAATTCATCCACGCTCATTTTGCTAAGGTCATTCGGAGCTGTCACGCCATTGGTCTTGTTCGTTGGCGCAGTGGATTGGTCATCATCATCGGACGCCTTGGCCTTATCGGCGGCATTCCTCTTCTGTTTCTTCACCTTCGTCTGCTGGCGCTGCTTGATTTTGGCGCCTTCCTTCCGCTTGTCAATAGCATCCTTGAGGTGGTTCTTCTCGAATTTCTTCGTCGATTTCTTTGCGCGTCCAGGCATTTTGAGCTAGAGTGGGGAGGCCGAGAATGTTTCAGCACATAAAGAGGGTAGGAACACTGGGCTCTGCGTGTTAATTTGGTTCAAAGGGTTCCAAAAATGATTTAACGGTTTATTCGCACGAAGTGGGCATGGTGAGAAAAGTATTGCCAAGATTTACCGGAGTTAAGACGGCCCGATAAAGCTCCCTCTATTAAGGTAAGGTATGTATGAGTCTCCCTCCCTCTTGAAATGTCAACCAACATTCAATGTTTACTCTTTGAGGCTCCTCACGACCAAATATTTGAAGCTTTTACCTTGGTCTCCGAGATTCAGTCTATAAATTTCCTCCAAACAGACACCATGGAGGAAGGCTCAAAGCGCGATTTGCGGAATTGCCCATCATTTTCACGTCCTACTCAACCTAATACATTTGACCCCATTCACCCCATCGACGATATACAGTGAGCCACAGCCAGCTCTAACAAGAGGAGGAGCGGGGAGTAACCATCGTCAACGGCCGAAGCCATGAACCGACAAGATGAGCTTGATGTCCATCTGCCACACGCAAGACCCTCCCAGTTCTTCGGCAATCTCGCCTCCACCCAGATGCCAAGGACATCTCCTCTCCCTCCACCAAAATATTCCGAATAACCTCAATTTGACCCTATCATGTTCTCCTCATCAGGGTTAGCGCGCGGCTTGCCGCACTGACTTCGTGACTTCCCGTGTCCCCCTCCATCGTATCGATTGCAGGACTACAAGTCTGGACCCAATGATGTCATCATCTTCTTCAACAAGGAGCCAGCGGCTCGTCCAAGTTACAAAGGAGAGAGGAGTGACTTGACCGTCCTTTCGTTGGGATTCCGGCTAGCACGCAGCGACACTCATTATATATCTCCAGTACCAGGGATAGGCTCACAAGTGAACAGCAGGGGATTGGACCCAACGCCCGTCTCTCTCCCACCATTATGAAGGCCATCGTCCTAGGTCTCCGCCCTATTTGGTCGACTCGATCTAAGCGTGTGGCGGCAACCGTATCGCTAGTCACCGCACTCATGGCTCTCTCTTTCCTAGTAGTCTCTAGACCACGAAACATGCGTGTCTACCTTGGCTTCAATTTTCGAAGCGGAGTCAGCACAGTACTTTGTTCTCGACGATGAGACTCCTGCGCAACCGAGAAATGCTCTCCCCCTGGGTGTCAATATTCTTTAGCGAGATATAACCATTTTGCCTTCCTTTGTCTGATTCTGCTTTTCAAGACACTCTGCGAGTTCCGTCAGTCATTCTTTATATCAGACTCCTAGGTGAGTCCCACCCTCGTCAAAGTACCTTCTTTCAGGACCAAAGATCTCATTCTCTACCTCCAAAACCTAAGATTATACATTCTCTGCACATACAAATTTGCAAAATTACAATGGCATCATGCCTAGAGGCACTGGCCATCACCACTCTACCAAGTACCTCTGCTACCTCAACTGCAGCTCCATCTGCTCTGGCACTACCACTCGTTATTGGCATGAAGCCAATGACTGTGTTTATACTGCATTTCTAACATCAAAAGTGACTGCTGCGAATCCTCCTGCGCATGGCCTACGTCTGGGATCACCAACCCAGTCAAGACCTGCGATATCTAAGGCAGCCCCTTGACCGACTCCAATGCTCAATCCGGGTGTGCGGGTGGCGCTTCCTACATGTGTAGTGAATAATCCCTTTCGGAGGTCACCGCCAACCTGGCCTACGGCTTTGCGGTTGTCAGCGCTGCTAGTCCCAGCCGCTATGCTTGCCACCAGCTTACCTTCACGAGCACTGTCCTTGCTGGGAAGAAGATGGTTGTGCATGCCACGAATACTGGTGACGACGTCAGCGCTACGTAATTCGATCTTGCTGTAAGTGGAACCTTTCCTCTGCTTTAGACTACTAGAATTATGAGTAGATCCCTGGTGGTAGCTTTGGTCAATTCGCCGCTTGCACAAAGGAGTGCGACGCTGCGGCAACTATCTGGGGCCAAACCTATAGCGGGCCAAGCTCCAACACCTGCCCTTCATTCCCAACTGCACTTCAGCCTGGCTGTGGCTTCCGCTGGGGCTGGATACAAGGTGCCGCCAACCCAACGTGAGTCCTGCGCTAACCCAGCTTTTACCTTTCACATCTAACAATCATAGCGTTGACTGGGAGGTTTTTATTTGTCCCGCTGAGCTCGTCGCCGAGTCGCCGAACCCGGATTTTCGGTTACTGGATACACGCTGCAAACGCTCCATCATCTCCAGCGTCGTCTGCTGCCGCACCAGCCAAGTCTACCGCCTACTCGAAGGCGTTGACTCTAGCCCCTGTCATCAGCTCTAAAGCCGTTGAGTCCAAGCCAGCTACCGTTGCCCCTATCGCCAGCGCTGCACCTATCGAATCCAAGTCAGTCAGCATTGCACCTTGTTGTACCGGCTCCCGTTAACTCTTCGCCCGCTGAAAAGCCTGCCACCAGTGCTAAGCCAGCTGCCCCTATCCGAAAAACTTCTACTGCCGCTTACAACTCGCCTTCAGCGGCCCCTAAAGCCCCATGGCTCCGGCCAAAGTTCATTACTCTGCTCATCACCCTCACCGGACTCCACAACAGTACAAAGCTGCGGAACAGAAGAAAGGGGAGGAAGGGGAGCAGGTTGACTGCGATACTTTTTAGGTCGACATTGTTGCTGACTTGGTGGGAATCGGGGTGGCCGAGAGTGTCTTTCAAAGGGTTACATATTCATAGGTGGCTTGGGGAATCGTGTCTAATGATGAATATAATCTTCTACATACTTATCATATCGTAACACCAACGAGCTGTGTAACTTGCTTCTTCAAGTTCATCAGTGACTTTCATTGACCCTATGTGCTTGACATGCATGGACAGCGACTAGTGCGAGTGCCTGATCGAGATTCGTGAGGCATCAAATCTTCCATAACCCGACGGCTTGGCACTGAATGTTATATGCTCGAAAGAGGTATAGCGCAAACGTTATCCGAAAGTCCGATCTTTCGTTTTGCCTCTGTTTACAAACATATCCATCATGTTCGCAAGACAGGCATTTCGGGCAGCTCAGCCCCTGATACAAGTAAGTCTCCAACAACAGAGCAACTGCAGTTGACTGTCAACACCCGAATAGTGGCTATAAAGTACGCTTTCTGTGCAGCAATACTGATGATTCACCTTCCACCAGAACATCCGCCGCTATGCCACCCCTCCAGGCCCAGCAGCCGGCGGCTCAAATACGGCCGTCTATGGCCTCGTCGCCGGCGCCGGCGCCCTAGGAGGAGGATACTACTACTACCGTATCACCGATCCCAACAAGAACCCCAACCCGGCCGCTCCCCCCTCGAGCGAAGAACAAAATACTGTACCCAAAGACCCCCAGCCCAGCGCCTCCTCACCCCAGAATGTAGCTTTCAAGGGCAGCGACCAAGGCTTCATTGACTTGAAGCTCGAGTCGGTCGAGGAAATCAACCACAACACGAAGAAATTCCGATTTGCTCTACCAAACAAGGACGATGTATCAGGCCTACAGATCGCGTCTGCCCTTCTCACGAAGTACAAAGGCCCAGAGATGGAGAAGCCAGTCATTCGGCCCTACACGCCTACTAGCGACGAGGACGCAAAGGGCTACATTGATTTCGTGATTAAGAGGTACCCCAACGGTCCTATGAGCGAACATTTGCATGAGATGAAGCCAGACCAGCGATTAGATTTCAAAGGACCGATTCCCAAGTATTCGTGGGAGCCGAACAAGCATGACCATATTGCTTTGATTGGTGGTGGCACGGGGATTACTCCGTTCGTCTTCCTGCCTCTCTTCCTCCTCCCTCTCAATCCCATATAAATAGCTAATCTAAAAGGCAGGCTGTACCAACTTGCGCGCGCCATCTTCAAAAACCCCGAGGACAAGACAAAAGTAACTCTCGTCTTCGGTAACCTGACCGAAGAAGACATCCTGCTCAAATCGGAGTTTCAAGATCTCGAAAACACCTACCCGCAGCGTTTCAGAGCCTTCTACATGCTGGACAAGCCTCCCGAGGGATGGCAGCAGGGCACTGGCCATATAACGAAGGAATTGATGAAGACCGTGCTGCCAGAGCCGAAGTCGGAGAACATCAAAGTCTTTGTTTGTGGGCCACCAGGGCTGTACAGGGCGGTTTCTGGGGTGAAGAAGAGCCCGGCAGATCAGGGCGAGTTGACTGGAATGTTGAAGGAGTTGGGGTATGGTCAGGATCAAGTGTATAAGTTCTAGAGGTGGTGGGTACACACTGGTAAGATTGGTGTATGATAGCGATAGACTACCTAGACTACTAGATTCGCCCTACTCGCTAGAACGCAGCGTATACCGCTCTCTACTCACCTCGAAACACCGTCTTTTATGTTTTGCAAGTATTCATGCTAGTTTCAGCATCTGAATAGCTTCACATTCTATGCAGTACGTCAAATCAAGCACTGACAGCAGCAACCAATCGGCAAGAAGACCAAACAAGCTTCCACTGGATCTGAGAAAATCGCCCCAAACTGCCGAAAATGGAGGATGCTCACGAGCCATCAAATCTTTTCAACCGGTTCCTGCACAGCATATGCCGGATTACGCCCAACCACTTGACATCACACTCCGACATCTCCTACCCGTTTCTCTCCACCACTAGCCACACTCGTAATAATGGGCGCTACCTCTGTCCTAGGGCCCATGGCGTTATGTGAGTGGCGTCTCTCAATCCTTTCTTATCGATTTCTCCACGATCTGGTTGTTGCTCTAGGTCTGTTTCCAAGGCCAATTGGAACAACCATGCGATCATTTTTGCAATACAAACGCTTCGGCAAATATGTCAAAAGACAACAATCAGACATTTCTTCCTCTTCGACCTCCGCTTCCTCCTCCAACGCAGGCGCAGACGGCCTAGCTCTTGACAGCGAGCCAATCCATACCCACCACCACCAAATGATGATACTCGAGATCCTGAGAAGGGCAAGGAGGCCCCTAATCTGAACCGAAACCCTTACGAGCAGATTCACGCACACGACCATGCCAAGCATGGGTCCATTTGTCCAGAGAAGATTGCAGAAGAAGAGCAGCTCGCGAGTGGGGGCTTCGAGCCCATCCGCGCGGCACCCCCTTCAGGAAGACCAAATTCCGTGGCGGGAGAGGAGGCGGATCATATGAGTCGGGCGTCGACAGTAGCAACGAGAAAACGTTTGGGCACAGCATTAGGAACAACATTGACAGGCATCGACGTGAGGGACCGATCGACAAACGAGGGCGGCGAAGGGAAGGTATTCGTGGTTGGATATGAGAGCGAAAAGGACATGATGATTCCGCATGTATGAAGCTTTGTGACCAGGCTTGGGGCAACCCTCCAGATTGCGTTCATTGGTTGCATTGTCGGTTTCGCGTCGAGCGTTGATTCTGGTGCACATCATGGCTTCGGCTCTTGCCCCTAACATCGGTACACAGTTGGCCTTGCAATTCATTGCAGGATGCTTCGCTGCAACACCACTCACCTGTGCCGGAGGCTCAATCTCGGATTTCTGGAGTCCCATGGAGCGTGTTTATGCTTCTCCAGTCTTCGCTAACGTAGCGTTTATGGGTCCTATCTTTGAACCGATCATTGGGAGCTTCGTCGGAAAATCGTCGCTTGTTTCGTGGCGATGGACTGAGTGGATTGTTCCTCATCAATTCGGGACTCGTTTTGTTCCTAACTACGCTATTCCAGCCGGAGACGTACGCGCCAATTCTGCTGAAATGGAAAGCCGCCAGATTGCGCCAATTGATGGGCGATGAGCGGTATAAAGCCGAAGTCGAGGTTCAAGACGTTAGCTTCCCGACGACTTGGCCGTGCCCTGTATCGACCATTCCTCCTGACATTTAACGAGCCCATCATTATTCTCATTGCGCTATAGTTGACCGTCACCTATATTGTTCTCTTCACGTTCTTGGGCGACTGTACTTTCATCTTCACGAAGACCTACGGCTTCTTAGAGGGCATCACCGGCTTATCTTTCATCTTTCATCGGAATTGGACTCTGCCTCGAGTCGCTCCTCTTGCCCTTGATTTACATGTGGGCGAAGAGTGACCTTGCCAAGATACAAGTGGAAGGTGGTAGCCGTCTGCCACCAGAGTTTAGGTTGTGGTTCGCTATGTTTGGCGCACCAGCAATCCCGATCAGTATGTTCTGGATGGGCTGACCGCTGATCCTTCGAGATCATGTTGGCCTCCGCTTGCCGCAAGTGTCCTTTTCGGATATAGAATCCTGTGCGTCTTCATTAGCAGCTATCAATACATCATTAATATTCATGAGGTGTACTCGGCGAGTGCGCTGGCAAGTGTGACGCTGATTCGATACGTGGCAGCTGGAGGTACTTCTTTTTCGATCCATGCCTTCCTGAAAGAGCAATGCTGACTTCGATATCATCTAGGTATGGTTGAGGTTGCGATAGGCTTTTACAAAAAACTTGGGCGTACATTGGACATTAACTCTCCTGGGCGGTCTGAGCGCCCTCCTGGTGCCGGTGCCGTACCTCTTGTACAAATTCGAGGTGAAAATCAGGAAGAGGAGCAAGTATGCTTTTGCGTAGGTGGTATTTGGAGAGATCTGCCTTGCACCAGCGATTTGGCGTTCAAAAAGGAGGTGTACATACATCTAGGCGGCGTTTTCTTCGTCGGCAATTCGGGTTTGCATAGCCTTGTCCATAGACCGGAAGCTTTGTGAATAAAATTCCGTAAATTCCTTCATCTGTTCCCCAACCTACTTCAGACGGTTTACTCTACTCGTGCTGTATCGGTCTTGAAATGGTTGTACTCTTGATCTCGAGCCTGGGCTCGAGATTCCTTGGCTTCGTATGCTCGAGAGTGCTCTTGATCCCTGCCACAGGCTCTGTAATTGTCTTCCTCTTGCCCTCGACCTTGGTATTGGTCATTACGAAATTGCTGTTCGTGCTCTTCTCTTCATCTTTACTCTCCTATCTCTTCTGCTTCTCCTTCTCCGTCGGCTCGACAAACTTCCTCTCCAGACTTATCTGGAGTATTCTCTGCCCAGTGACCGGTACTCTCCCATTCTCGTTCTCCCATCTCACCTCCCACCCCTCCTCCATCTCAACAGCAACGGCACCCTCTTCTCCTTCCAGCGTCACATCGCCCGCACCTCCCTCCTCACTAGCTTCCCAGCCCCAAGATCCGACAATGTGTCTTCTACTCTGCGTCCGATTCCCATACTTAACCTCTCTCGTACCCTTATCCACATAAATCCAATTCAGTATCGGTGGATCATCACTAATGCTGCTCACCATCCCTAACGGCGGCGGTAGCGGCCGCTCAGGATCAGGGTAGTTGATATAGAAACTCTCTAGCACATGGCCTTTTGGAGGGGTAGAGGAGTTGATGTAGACTTTGTTGTTTCTCGGCACGATTTTCCCGCCGTTGATCTTGCGAGCAGCTAGGCTCTTGGGCTCGCAGTAGCACTCGAGATTGAATTTTCGCATACGCTCGGCTTCGGTTTTGGGGTCATCCTCTTTATTTTGGGAGGAGATCGTCTGGGTGACACCGATTGCGGTGGGGATAGCTGCGATGGCGAGGAGGCCGAGGACCATGGTGAGCCCCGCAAGATGGGCACCAAGGCCGTTGATGAGTGTGCAATGTGATAGTGAGAGAACCTAGAGTTCCTTGATCAAGAAGCTCGAAATAATCCTTGTTGTCGATCTATTGACGATCAGCGTCATTGAGGGGTCGGATTAGTCATCAGCCTTATGAAGCCTGCATATCAGCAGAATTATATTTAGCTAGAAACATTATCTATAACTTAAATAAAAGTCTCTTCCTCTTATTATATTTCTAAGTCTTTTAGATAGGGGCTGAACTAGGATATATTATTTATTAATAATAAAAGAATAGGATACCGAAATTATCGTAAGAAATATATATATTTTAAAAGACTAAGGCCTATACCCCGTAATATTAAAAGGAATTAATAAAGTAATAATAATAACCGGGACTCGAAGGATAAAGGACCTACTAGGCGACTCGAAGGATTAAATATTAATAACTAATTATTTTTATTTCCCGTTTATTAGTTATCGGTTATTCTAGTATTTATTATATATCGTCGAGTTTCGTACCTTTCTTTTTAAAAAGTATTATAATAAACCGAGTTAAATTATTAAAGAAATTAAAGCTTAACTCTTTATTCTCTTTTAAATATAGAAGAGTTTATTTATTTATTATAAACTCTTTTAAAATATCCTCGGAAGATACTTCTTCTATAGATATATTATTATTAATAAACTTCGAACCTCCCCTAGTTACTATAAAAGCTTTAGATAAAATTATAATAATAAAATTTAATTTATTAAAATTTACTACGACGCCTAAACTCTTTTTATTAAATTTATCGAGGTTAATTTTATTATCGAAGCCGACGTTATTATCTATAATAGGTTAAATAAAGATCCGAAATTTTAAAAGTCTATATAATAATAAAGAGGACCTAAATAAATTCCTCGAGGATATTAATTAAATATATAAATAAAACTATAAAACTAAAGAGCCTAAATTTATCGGGGATATAAAAGTAGATAATAAAACTATCGAAACCTATTAAAATAAAACGTAATATATCCTCTTTTAATAATATATTACGAATATCGTATAAGATTAATATAATAATCTTAATACCGAGATTAAAAATAATTAGATCTATATTAAGAATCTTTTCCTATTAATATTCGAGGTCACCGTTAAGAATTTATAAATTAAAAAGTTCGAGCTCCGAGTTAAGCTATATAACTTAAAATAATTAAATATTAAAAATATAACTAAATACCTAAAGAAGGTAGGCGAGTTAGTTATAAAATTATTTATTAATAATATTAACGTAGGTATAATTATACTTAAAAGTATAAATAATATAATAAAGCGAGAGAGAGTTTTATTCGAGTATAATAAAGACCGTAATTATTTATTCGCTACTATATAACGTCTTATTAAAGTAGTATATAACGAAGTCGGGAAATTAACCCTATTTAATCCAGGGTATAAGAATTCGATAAAGATAATATTATTTAACGGATTAATAATAATATCCTTATCTATTAATAAAGAGTTATTATATTAAATCCTAATTAATATATAATAAACTTTCCCTACCCTTTTATATAACTTTAAGAATATTAATATAAATATTAAAATCTAAAGATTACGGCCGTTAAATTAATTATAAAAATAAAAATACTCTAAAAAACTTACCTAAAGTTATTTTAAAAATATAAACTTAATAAAGTATTTTAAATATAACTAGTTCGGTTATTATATAAACCGGTATCTAGATTTATTATTAAAGATTATAGTAAATATCTTCCTTTATAATTATAACTATAATTAAAATTATAATTATAAAGAGGAGGAAGATAATAAATTATAAGAATAATATTAAAAAGGGTAATTTCCTACGTTAGTATAATACCTTATTCTAAATAATAGCGCGAATATTATAATAATTATAAAAATAATACCGGAGGGTACTAGTTTAAGAAAATAGATTTTATAATACCCTATTATTATTAAGAAAATAATATTAAAGAAGGGACTTTTAAATTATAACTCTCCTCCTTTACTCTAAAATATTTTAAATTAAATAAAGATTTATAATAACTAGAATTAGGCCGGAAGTTTTTTAAATATCGACGATATAAAGGAAGATTTAGAAGAATCTCTAATAATATTTAATTTAAATTTATAATATTAATTTTTATAATAGGTTTAGAGGAATCGAGGACCGCCCTAAATTAAAATAATAAAAACGGGTAAAATTTAGGAGTTAATAATTATAAAAGAGCTAAAATTAACCGACCCTATCTAAGAAATAATAAACCGGTAACGATTTAATATTACCTCGATTATAGATCTTCTAGTATAACTTAGCGCTAGATAACTACTAAATTATTTAAATTAAATAATTAAAGAGCTCGTATATAATATATAACGGGCTATATTATACTACTAGGTATAAAAAACTATAAAAATAAACCCGTTAACTATAAGAGTAGAATTAAATAGAATTATTATAATAACCTCGGTAATAATATCTCTACTAATTACTATTTAAATCTATAAAGATAATGGGTAAATTAGGCCCGTAATAATTATATTTTAAATATACTCGTTAAGAATACCGAGGATTTTATTTAATAGTAGTTCCTTAATAGAGTTAATTAGTTAGAAGAAAATCAACTTTATAAACCCACGACCCGAGATATATACCGACGGATTCCTTAGGGTTAACTTTATTATAGATAAATTAAATACTCTTATTAACTATATCCTATTATTAATAAATATCGAAGGTATCGAGGTAGTTATTAAGGTATAAATTATATAAATTAAAATTTATAATTTACTATTTAGTTTTATATAGATATAAAGAGTATATTATAATCCCTATTATAATCTAGAGAAAGTTACGATTACCGGAGACGATTTAAAGGAGAGAGAAATTCTAGTATAATTAATTACTATAGAAGTAGGCCTACCTATAATAGAGTTTAAAAATAAAGAGTATAATAGCGCGGACTATATTTATTAGTAATTATTAAATAAATAGGAAAATATTATACCTTAACTCCTCTACTAGGGGGGAGTTAAGGCTCGATTAATTTTAATATTATATTAATAAATTAATTTATAGTAATAACTACGATTTAATTACCTAGAATAATAAATATCTATTTAACCGTCGTAGTACTCGTATATTATAAAATATATCGGACTCTCTTTATCGATTTTAAGCCCGCGGTCTTAATAACTTCGATTATAAAAACCGTAATACTAATATTAAAATACTTATTTAAGAAGAGTAATAATTTCCTAATATAATATAAATTTATATAATAGCTATTTAGCTTAAAGTTAATAAATATTATCGAAATATAATTCTAAAAAAGCGGTATTATTATTAATTCGATTATAGATACCCCCGAGAAAGTTATTATAAATAAACGAATACTCTATATTTAGAGAGAGTATTTCGCGAAATCCGTTAGAAATATTTAACCTATTAACTTAATCGAGTACTCTATCGAATTAAAGATATATATTAAATTAATTAAAACTAATCTCCCCCGCTATACTTTAATAAAGCGAGAATTTATTAACCGGATTTTCTCTAAATTAGAAGACGTAGGTATAATCGTATAAAGAAGTAATTTTTAAAACTATCGGACTAAATTTCCTTTAAAGAAAAAGAACTCGCTTTTATTTCGAGTTATATATAATTTTATCCTCGTTAATTTATTTATAATTAAATCTAACTACTTTATATATTATCTAGAAAAGATAATCGATATTTTAATTAAACTACTACTCCGGACTTTCTTTAAGTCCGATATATTAAATAAATATTAAACGATTCTAATAAAGATCGAGGATATTAATAAAATAGGATTTATTATATTAAATAATTAATAGATATATTTAAGAATAAGATAAGAATTAAAGAGTAATCTTTATATATATATTTAATTTATTAATTTAGTATTTAGACCTTTACCGGTAAATAATAAAAGGGTAAAATATATATTAACTCTTATTAGAAACTATAACGATTATATATTCTAAATATTTATAAATAATTATATTATAGTAATTATAGGATTCGATATCTTATTTAAATTCTTATACGAGGATTATTTTCCCTAAGTCGTATTTAGCTCTATTTATCTATCCGGGTATAAAACTTTTATATTCGTAAATAATTTAAAATTATTAGGATTTTAAGAGAGTACCTTAAACCTATAACTATTTATTAAATATTATAAAAAGATCTAAATATGGCCTACGCTAGTAAATCGAGTGGAATTAAATATTTTTCTCTAGTTTACGTCTTTCCTAAAAATCTTTATCCCTAGACGAGTAATATATATTTTAGAAATAAAAAAGGCTTATTTTAAATTTATATTAATAAAGTTAAAAGTTAAAAAAGTATATAATAATAAGGTCGAAGTATACGACGAGGACTTTATAAAAATATTAATTCGTAAACCTAGGCCTAAGAAACTAATAGTCTAACGTAAATATATCGAGAAAAATATATTTAACTAGGGTAATAACTAGTAAAAGTCCTTTAATATAATTAAAGAAGTAATTATATTTAATATTATAATAAAAGTAGATCCGAATCTATAATTTTACCTAGTAATTAATATTAACTAGGAAACTATTAACGGATATCTTTTCTAATTATAAAATTAGCCGGCCGGTATAAAAACTTCCCCGAAATTCCTACCTAATAAACGGATTATTATATTTTTATTTTTTAAACTTAATGATACGGAGTCCCGGTATATTAATTTGGAAAGAGAATATTTAATTATTATTAAATACCTAGTTAAAATTAGGTAGCTCGTTATCGGGTCTAAATATCTAATTAAAATCTATAATAATTATAATATACTAATACTAATTTTCATTAAAGGCTAGACGGAGAAAGGTAGAATATTAAATTAAATAAACTAATTAAAAGAATATAACTTCTAATTAATTTATAAACCTTCGCGAGATTAATATATCGGGATTACCGATAACCTTAGCCGAATACTAACTCGATTAATATTTATTAATAGAGTATAAGATTAGGATCGTATAATTATAATAATTTTATAACTAGTCGATTTTAAATAATACTTTAGGCTAAAATAAATTCGTAAATAAATAAAGGATTAAATAAAAAAGTATATAACTTCGTTAATATATTACTAATTTATTAACTATATACGGAATAAAAAAGTAGTATTAAACTAAATAAAGTTATTAAAGAATTAATAAAGATTTTTATAAAAAATAGTAAAATATTATAAACTACTAGAACTCTACGAATCCTAGATCCTCCGTTACTATAAAAATACTAGCGCCGAAAGTATTTATCTTATAAAAGCGGAAGTACCTAGATTTTTATATACGGTATACGAAGATTATAAATACTACGTAGTAGTTTTAACTTTAGAATTTTTTATAAAAAGGGCCTACTAGCCTACGAGAGTTAAGGATATATATATATAAATATAGAATTACTACTCCGACTAACTAAGAACGAAGAAATTAATTAAAATTAATATTTAAATAATATAGTACTTCGCCCTATTATTTATATTAGGGATAGATTAAATCGGCCCGATAAACCCTCCGTATTTAATTACGGGCGTAATATATATCCTATTAATAATAAATTATTTTACGAGATTCGCCTAGACAAAATTATATATTAAATATATAACTATTAAAGTTATTAATATATTCGAGAATTATATTTCCCTAGTCTTTGAATAATTAAAGAGTATATATTTAAATAACGGATCCTATTTCGTTAATAACGATATAAGAAATATATTTATATAGTATAGAGTAAACTATTTTACCGGCTCTATTAATTATCTTTCTTCGATAAAATTACTAAAGAGGGGAGTCTAGGAAATAATAATCTTTATAAATAAAAAATATATTAATAAATAGATAAATATAAAATAGTTCTTTACCGTATAAAAAGGAGTATTAGAGATAAATACTAAAGAAGTAAAAATTTATAACTACTCGCTAAGTTAATTAATACTAGGATTCGAGTTTTAATTATATTATTTCGATATTAATTTAATACTTCTCCCCGTATTTAATAAAGTTAAAGAAGAGTTATTATAGTATTAATATTAAATCTTTATCGTTTTACGAGAGGAGAATAGATTTCTATCTACTAAAACAACCTTATATATATATTATAAATATAGAAAGAATTTATATAAATAGCGAATTTTAATACTAGGAGATCTAGTCTTTATCTAGAATTATATTAAAATAAAAGAATATAAACGGAAGTTAGAGTAAAAATAACTAGGACTAAAACTATTAACGAGATTAACCCTATATAAATTAAGCGGATATATTAAAGAATTATATAATAACGGAAAGGAAAAGAGGTATAATATTAACGATTTACTATTATACTATAAAAGGAAACCCGTTATTATAGTAGGAATATAATTTATTCTATTAATATAAGGAACTACGCTAGTAGTTATAGGAGGAATAAGGATAATATTAAATAAAATTAATAAAAGAGTCGTAATACTCTCTTAATCTAAACTACGCTTAATATTCGGAATATATATTTTTAACTTTTATCTTCGGCTCGCTAATTATTATAATTTTATATTATTAAATAATAACTAACTCCGAGGACGTCGTTATTTTTTAATAAAGAGAGGGTTAAGAGTTAATTTCTATCTTATTTTTATTTATTTCTTCGAATTAATATATATAGTTAAACTTCGGCCAAACGGTTAAATACCTAATAGTATTTATTTATAAATTTTACTCTTTATTTAATACTCTTTTAATATTAATCTAAATTTTATTTATAGATTTTTAAATTTTATTTATCGAATTTATTATAATATTATACTACCTCTACTATTAATAGAGGACGACGGTTATATATTATTTATACCGTTAAACCCTAATCTTTACTTAGGTCTATTTTACTTTATTTAATAATTAAATTTTATTATAACTTTATTTACCCTACTACTCAAAGTATATTTAGGTATTATAAAAATTAATAATAATAAACTAAACCCCGAGATATAGCGGAGAGGATAAACGGGATAAAAGAGAAAATAAAAATAGAAATTAAAAAACTAAATTCTTAAGAAAAAGAGATTAAGACTCTAGTAATATACTATAATATTTATAAATACTATAATAGTATTATCCCTTCTTTTATAAAAACTTTAGGAGTTTATAAAAGTAGACTTTTAATTAAAATTAATAGTTTCTATAACTAAATTCATTAAAGTAAAAATTAATAGATTAATAAAACTAACTATATTAAAAGAGTAATATAGATTCGAGATTTATAGAAATATATTTTAATTTTTAGTAATAAAGTTTCAATAGATAAACTAGCTTAAATAAGAAATATTTATAAAGTTATTTAAAAATATAATATTACTAGCGAAGGGAGAGTTTAATCCTTTATTATAATACTTTACCTAGTCGTAATAGAGCCGCCCGTCGTTATTACTATAGTAGAAACTTTTTAAAAAGACTATAAAAGTAGACCCGAATACTCGACGAGGTAGGAGGGAGGATTTTCTTTAATCCGACTCTCGTTATTACCCTAATTATTTAAAGGTAATTCCGAGATTTAAATCTTTTATTAACTTAATACTCTTATTTAAATAAAATAGGGAATATAATAATCTTAATATATTAAAGAATATAGAAGAGAACTATATAAACCTAAATTATATAAAATAAAATATATTTATTAAGAAATTAAAATAGGCGAATTAATTAAGATTAAGAGATATTTATATAATAAAAGCCGATAGAATTAATTTAGAAATCTAGGCCAAGGAGTTATAATAGTTTTAATAACTATTATTAAAGTAAAATAATTTAATTTAAAACTTTAATAACTATTTTATATTAAATTATAAAGAATTATACTAGTAGCCTACCCTATATTAATAATATATATAATAACTAGCGCTACCTACGGAAGTACGGTAATTATTAATATAGTTTTAATATTTAAATATTACTCCCCTCGGAAGGTCGGAGGGTCGAATCTATACTATTTCCGAGGTTAATATAAACGATATTAATAATCCTATAAAGCGTAAAAAAGGTAAAAAAGAGACGAGTATAATTTCTATTAATATACCGGATTTTAAATTTAGTCTAGATTAGGATAAATATGTCTATTAAGATTTATATAAACCTTTCGAAGTTATATATAAAAAGACTACGGAAGTATAGAAAACTACGTTCTAGAATAATTTTTAAAGAAGAGTTAATACTATATATTAAATAATCTATAAGGATATTTTTAACTTTAGTTATTTATAAAAAGAACTTAACCTACTAGATTTAAAAACTATTAATAAATTACTATTAATTTTAATAAATTTAAATAAACTCGTAAAAACTAAAGTAGAAAAGTAAAAGAAGAATCCCTTAAATATTATTAAATAGTTAAAAGAGAAAGTTAAACTATTTTATTAAATAGCGCTCGCCGTTATTAAATAAAAAATAGTAATTAGAAATACTATTATTAATAAAATAAAGGTAAAATCAAATTTATAAACTAAAATTATAACCTCGCTAGATAAAATTATAACTAATCTATTAATTTTAATTATTACTCTAGAGCCAAAGTTTATATTATCTAAATATATATATATATCCCGGAACCTAGTAGATTATATAAATTAAATTTTAAATAAATACCGATAGGAGTTAATACTTATATTTAAAACTATATATAAAAATAATAAAACTTTAATAAAAAAAAAGTACCGGTTATTATAATTATATTAATATATTATTAAAACTACGAGACTAGAGGTTAAAGATTTACGAAGGTACTTTTTCCTATAATTTATTAAATACTTAACTCTAAATATTTATCTTTATTAATATATTAAATATAAAGATATTTATACTTAAGTAAAAATAGTTATAAAAAGGGTAAATAATTTTATATAAACGACTCTACTAGAACCTATACCTATTCTTATATACTATTTTCCGTATATTAAGTTTATTAATATTAATGAATACGAGTCTTATAAAGGACTAAATAAAGAAATTATTAAATAATTTAATAAATTCTTTAAAGGACTAACCTACCTATATATATAATAACTCTAGGATCTCGAGCGATAATAATAAATTACCCGAGATAGGACTATCGTATTAGAAATAAAATACGAAACCGGTATTAATAATAAATAAAAGAAACTATAGGATAAATAGGACGGAAAGATAATTATATTAAACTAGGAGTTAATATTAAAGATCTATAAACCCTTTATAACGGAAATAAAAGTAAACGAGTAACGGAGCCTCGTAACTTATTAATAAATTATAAATTTCTATAATACCGAGTTAAATAAATAGGTTACGGGGTTCTATCCGAATAAAAAGATTAAATAAATTTAATTAACTCTAAAAAAGAGGGTAAATATTAAAATTCGTAAAAAGAAAAAGGAGGAAGAAACTATATATTAATAAAATCTTTTGAAGACTTATAAGGATTTCTTAAAAGAGTACCTTAAAGATAATTTTATTAAGGATAAAATAATTACTTTTATATTTTAAGATAGTAAAGTATCTAGCCTATAATATTAATATTTATTATAAAATACAGAGGGTAAAGATTACTAGTATAATTAATAATATTAAATTATATTTAACTAGTTTAATAAACTAAAAGCCGATATTTATAAAAAACGTCTCCGCGAGATACTAAAAGACTAACGTCCTATAATAATAAATTACGCGTTATTAAAAGGTAAAACTAGTATTATAATAATACTATAATTAGTATTATTCGGAGACTCTTTTATTATAGGACCTAGATAAGAGTATATACTTTCTTTAATATAATAATAATCTATATCTCCGCCCTAATTATTATATTAATAAGTTACGTATTTTTAATAGTTAGCGCCGCTATTTTAATAACCTTTTTAATAGTAATTATATTTATAATTAATTTAATAATATTAATAACCTTCGTATTTCCCCCCGCTTTTATTATTTTTATTAACTTCGTAGTTCCTACCTCTAAAATAATAAGAATCGATCTTTTATACTATACTTACCTCTTTAAAAATATATAATATAACTAGATTAAACCCGGTAATAGAGAGTATATATAACTAGCGATATTAAAAATACGAAGATAAATATTATTATAGCGCGTTAGTAATTTTAGATAAATACCGGTAATATTTCTCTCTACTAGCGTTATTTATATTAAGTTATAAATATTTATAAACGGGATAACCTCGTTATTAATATTAATAAAAATACTAGCCTTAAAGATAATAAAGATTATTACTTTTATTAATTTACGATTAATAAAGTAACTTTTATTATAATTAATATTAAAATAAATATTATACCTTCTCTTTAATTACGTTATCGAACTCGGTTTTTATATTAATTATTATTTCCGACTTTAGTTAATATTTTCTTCCTTATATTAACTCTTTAAGATAATTACTAAAATATATAATATAAATAATATTTCGTTATTTACGACCTTTAATACTAGCCTTCGTTAAATCGATCTAGTCCTATTTCCTTCTTAATTAATTATCTCGCTACTTTCCTTATATAGGCTAAAACTTATAACTTTAAATAATAAACCGGGCCTTATATTTACTCCCCCGGATAAGGACTAGAAATCTTTATATAGATAGCGTTAGGGAGGATTCCGAGCTAACTCTAAGGGCGTCGTTATTTTTAAATAAAGGGAGAGCTAAGGGGTCGGATTAGTTATCAGCCTTATAAAGCCTATATATCAGCAGAATTGCACTTAGCTAGAAACATTATCCATAGCTTAAATAGAAGTCTCTTCCTCTTGTTGTGTTTCCAAGTCTTTCATCATCCCGCAGGACGCTCTTTAGCCCAAAGCTTGTCATGTTGTACTTCAGATGAGCACGCAAGTCGTCAAGGTCTGGTATACATACCTACCCTTTACGTTTGTCTGGGCTCGCAGCCTGTAAATTATGGCAGAAACACCAGGGACGGAGCCTGATGCTCCTCCCCCAATTGGAGACTCAGGCCCATTGCATGGTAAGTCTGACCCGCTACGACCCCATCGTCACGGCTCGAGCTGACACTGAACGAAGCTCTCTCTCTCCAGTCATGGACCTCCCCCAGCTATACAGCAAGCCTTCAGCAGAAACCCTTCTCTCCGCCCTGGCTCAATTAGCAATTGCACCCCAATCCTTCTCTACAAACAGCGACGAGAGCTCGAATGCACCAACATTCAGCGAAGATGGCATTGCGTCCTACCTTACACGAGTAGTATCCAGCTCCCTTACCTGGATAGACTCCGACCCCAAGAAAGAAGAGATATGGGAAGCAGCCAGCGCACGCCTGAGCGAGCGAGCAGGTCGGACAGCCAGATCATCAAGCCAACGAGTCTTCCGGATTCCCATTCCCAATCCATCCGAAAGACACACAAGCAGCCTGACCGAAATCCTCATCAACATCCACGAACCCTCCCTCACTGGCGATAACCTGGGTCACAAGACATGGGCGGCTTCATATATGCTAGCCAAACGCCTACCCACCTTACTACCTCAGCATTTCCCCTCCGTTGATTTCCGGCGTCCAACGTCACCACAACCGTACCAGCCCCCAGATCGCCCCAGAGTTCTGGAGCTAGGCGCTGGTACTGGGCTTGTTGGTCTGGCCGTGTCGGGCATGTTCTCTGTGCAGCTGCGTCTGACCGACCTACCAGCTATCCTCCCCAACCTCCAGCGAAATGTCGCCGAGAATTCTCGAATGGCTGTGTATCAGGGCGGTACAATCTCAGCCGATGTGCTGGACTGGTCAGAGCCGATCTGTGAACTGGGCGATGATGAGAAATACGACGTGATACTGGCGGCGGACTCGCTCTATGCGCCAGAGCATGCGGGATGGTTGGCGAATGTCATGAGTGGATACGTGGTGAAGGAAGCCAAGGCAAGGGTCTTTATTGAGCTCCCATTACGACCTAACGTGAGCTATCCGGAGGATTTGAGGGAGGAAATGCACAAGGCGGGGTTTGAAGTGCTAGAGGAAGGGGAGGAAGTAGGGTATGATGATTGGCATACCTCTTCTGGCGAAGGAATAGAAGTGGCGTGCAGGTGGAGCGTTTGGGGATGGGCTTGAACCTCATAAAGGCAGTCTTAAACGCAAATCACGTTCCACTTGGGCAGTATATTGGGTATTCAGTCCCTCTCAGAATCAGCAATCGCGCTCATTCCGAGCATCAATAGATGATCTTTAAGCTTGTCTGCGTTGGCAGTCTTCGATGCAGACCGCGCTCAATTTGCGTGATCCCATAGCCGCACCTCGTTTCGAGCATCGATAGATGGTTTTTTGAACACGGATGCATGCGTGTGGTGCGACTTGAAGGCTCCGTGATCCTCGCGGATGGTACTTGGTTTGACACCAAACCTAGAATTCAAACGAGAAAAGTCCAAAAGCTAGGCCACACGAACTCATCCTCGAAGATCCTTCGCACCTGCTCCAGCACGAATTTCTCCACCTTGCCCACATTCTTCAGGACTTGCTTCCCATTCTCTTGCCTACCGATCTCACTCTCCACCCGTATCTCCCTCAATAGACCACCCAGCTTGTCTCCTTCCTTCTTCTCTTCGGTAGCACTCTCCCCATTGCCACCATTCCCGGCTGGTCCTCCATCCCCAACCAACGCATCAGCGTCCTCCTTGCCTAAAAAGCAAAAATTGACCGTACTCTTCTCCGGCTGCCTCAAGTACGCCAACAGTGCCACCCCATCAAAGCTCAATCCCGTAATCTGTAGCTTAAGCGGTATACCAAGAAAAGACGGCATCGGGTAATCGAGGAGAATCTCTGCTGTAAGGGAGAGGGAGAGGGACCCAGTGTAGGAGATGTGCAACGTCGTCTGTAGATCTTGGGATCGGTCTGTAGAGCCTTCAAGTGGCGTTTGCGTTTCTGGCGCAGCGAAGGGCGGGGATGTAGGTTGAGCGTGGGATACACCCACGCTTGGCCTTGTGTCTGGATCTCCATACCCGTGGCTGTGGTGCGTATGGTGGTGTAGCACAGTCGAACCTGACTGGTGATGTTCTCCCCATGGGTTGGCAGGCGAGAATGGTAGGGGTGTATGTGTTCCTGGCATTCCGGCACTGAGAGGGAGGTGGAAGTAGCTGAAGTTCGAGGTGCCGCCTGGTATGCCCGGCGTGTTTGAGCGCGAGAGGAAGGGCGTGGTGATGCCGGAGTGGAGGGGTGGCAGGCGTGTATCAATGAATGCAGGTTTTGTAGTCGTTGTCGTAGAAGCACCATTTTTCGCGGGGCGAATTGCAGCAGGTGGTCTCATCTCGCCAAGTCCATTGCCTTCCTTGCTTTCGACATTATCGACCTCGCCCTCATGTTCCACCTCTTCATCGCCTGACTCTTCATCTTCATAAAACTCAGGCAACGGATCGGAAATGTCTTTTATCTCCACTGTCGGAGACTCTTTCCCAAAATCGAAAGAATGGACCTGCACTGAGCGAATAAAGCGCGGCAGCTGTACTTGCTGGAATTTATCATGGATGAAGTCACGGATGGAGTTTGCAAGTTCTTGACCCGAGGGGCCGGTGGTTATAGAGTCCCAATCGATGTCGATGGACATTACATGGTTAGGTGGTGAAGGAAGGAAGGGGAGGGAAAGTGGTGGGTGGGAGCTTTGGTGGGCGGAGAAATTCCGTGCGTATGGTCACGGCAGCCTTGCTACAACATCTAGAACATCATTGGGACTACCGAGTCAACGGACCTGCGTATCGGGGCTCCGCTCATGATACAAAGCTTCCATTTGACTACGAGTTTGAATATCGAGCTTCTCGAAACAGATGGTCAATGAGCATAGAGTTTCATCTGTTTATGGATGGTAGCATAGACACATGTCAAATCACAACCTCCCCCAATATAGTTTTCGGTAGATCTTCCTCCATCTTTTACTCCGGGGAAGTCACGCCTCAACGCACGTTGGCTTTTAACAAACGAGGAAACCAGGTCACAAGCCGCTTGGAGCCGGGTAGTGGAATAAAGGGTCAAAGCAAAAGGGTATACAAAGAGCGGGAATACAAAGTAAGAATCCCGGTAAAGGACAACTATTAAAAGCCGAAAGTCTAGCCTTCCAACCAACGCTTGAGCTGAGGTCGAACGAGTAGGGGTGGCCAAGCAACAAAAGTAGATCTTCATGGACTCGACAAGCGCTGATTTTGCTGTTTCGAGAGACGTTTACCGGCCAAATGCCCATTTTGTGACTATTTACGCATGACTTGTTCCTCGCTTGGCCATGCCCGCTGCCTCCATTGTCCCAATTGGGCTAAGCGCCTTCTGCACAGTTATTAGCATGCATGTAGCAATCCTGGAAAGGGCCCTTGACAGGGCAGAACTAGACCTACCCAATGCCAAGCAGACGGACTCTGATTGGGCAGCATGATGGCGATGCAGACGCTCGATCCGCACCGAGAAACGTGGTCGTTGATGCGTAGATTTGTGTAATCGTGCGTGAGGAAAATCTTGTGGAAGTACCCAGGCCGTGAATCGTAAACATGTCAACAATTAAATGTACACGTAAGTAGAAATCATCAAAAGGCCGCCGTCAACAACAGGAACCAAGATAGAGCGCGATGCCTCCATTATTTTCCCTCTATTTTCCCTCTGTCCCTTTGTCCCATCTTCTTGGCATCATCTTCCTTGGGCCGAAGTCCATGAACTAAGAAAAAGAAATCAGATATAATTGTGACGCTCAGAGCATCCAAGGCTCTCCTGCGGTCACCTACATCTGTCAGCACGTGCTTTGCTTACCATGAAACGCCTTCTAGACTCACTTCTTACCGCACTTGGCACACTTCTCATCATGATGGATTGTTTTCTCTTTTCCTCCCGAGGAAGACTTTGCAACGTCCCTGACTGTGTGACCACAGGAGTAGACATGGATGTAAACGAAGTTCATGTTGATTGGTTCTTGGACTGTATTGGGCGACATGTGAAGGGTCAATTCGTGATCGATTGAGTTCAGCTGAAGGGGGGCCAGGTGTTTGTAGCTGTTGCTGAGAGGTATTTAACTGCGCAAGACGTTAGCACCTAGGCGACTCGATCGCAGCCAGATCGACGACATACTTTACTAGTTCAGTCTCGAGATGTTTCGTGAGATAGTGATGTTTCTGAGATTCAGGGCGGTGGTTCTAGCTTTATACCGTAGGACAAGGGCTTCAGGATGTATAACAAATCCGCCGCTCTCTTGTAGAGATGTCTAGCCGGAGAATTACGTGCGAAAGATAGAATTCCAGTGCTGCAGGAGACCGGGGTTGATTTGAGTAGAGTCCTTTCAATTGACATATGATCGTAGACACAGCTTGGCAGATAGAATATCTTCCCTCTGTGGCGCAAAGCACTCTGCTCGGACATGTGATATGTGGAGACTATATTAGAGTATACAGAGGAAGAGCTACTCGTACGACGACGACGTTTAAGTATTTTGAGCAGTCGCATTACATCGGTGACCGCAAATATTTTTTGAGGAATGTGATGTGTACGAAGTGACTTTTGGAATGGAAAGTTTGTTGCAGGGATCTTGTTCGGTCTGCAAGGACGCGTAGCTCAGAGCCGTAAAGTAATTGATGGAGAAGAGAATGCTCGTGTCGTATTGGAAGCAGTCCCTAGGCTCTGTTCTAGCTGCCGAGTGCCTGATGGTGGCCGTTGCGTTGAGCTCGAGCCTCAACGCCATCTACCTCATGCCGCGGACGGTTATAATTCTTGTAGGCGAGATAAAAGTCGGCGCTTGAGTAGGATCTCGATGGCCGGGTATCATCCTCAGGCATTTGTCTATCCATTCACCGTCATACGATCAATTCCGCAAGATGGTCATAAGTGAAAGAAGGTTGGAAAGGTGGGCACCCTCTCTCAGAGCCGAATGTCTTAGCTCGACGATACGTGATCCGCTATCTGGGCGGCTGCGTGGACGAATCAAACAGCATTGTAGGGTCTCTTTTGCCATTTGTGATGACCTGCAGGCGCAGCCAGCGGGGGGCCAACCCCAACGGTCGTGCTGCGGGGGTTGCGGATGCTAAGGAAACCTGAAAGAAGGGGCCTCTTGGGGGCGTGGATCGCAGGGATCGGGGGGGATCTTCCGATGGGCTTCATCTTCGTAGATATCAATGCCGTCGCTACCCTCCACGCTAAAGAATGCTAGTTGCACACGGTTCAAACAATTGCTTCATTTGTTCTCATGAGTAGTAGTGTGTAGCTATCTAGGATTTCTCGTTGAGAAGCTACGTAAGCAAAGTTTAGCTTGCTTATGTAATCGACCCCTCCAACAACGCCCTCGAGACCCGGGGCGTGATAATTTTGCAGCGTCCATCTTGAACTTCTCGTACGATAACAAAGCCGGAGAACATTTATGATGCTGATTCGTATGTTTGGTAGTATGATGACGCTGGACTGATGTCGAAGTGTTACAGCCATGGACCCACTAGCAACCAGATTGAAGCTGCTCGCAGCGTTACGGTCTACGGTGGTCTAGCGAACGCTAGATCTCGATAGGAGATCAAAACAGGTGACTTGCATGAGATCTGATTGCGATCCAGAGGAGCCGGAGGTTGAGTCCACTTGCTTGTGAGACAGCATCTCGTGTTCGACAACGGGATTGTCAAGTGATGGGAAGACGAAGACGATGGTCGTCGATGGAATTCAAAATTAGCAGGAGCGAACGACTCCGTGAAAACGAGGGGGCTATCGCTCAGAGAATCGAAGCTGAGCGATGGCGCAGTCGATCTGCGAAAATAGCATTCTTGGTCAAAAGCTGATTGGGGATAATTGGAGGAGGTGCGGCAGCTGTTTGAGATGGAAGAAAATAGGTGAGATCCTTCGGCACATGAAGGAAGGGGCTTATGACAACGACTTGAAACGTCCACAGCCACCAACAATGACACCTTTATGTTTAACGTCTATTTATTCAAGAACCTGGGAGCAGCCGGCAGAAGTTCTTTCAATTGTCTGGACTGAAAGAACGCAATTATTTAGTATCTGCAAAGTCTACACGATGCCAGAATCCTCATCCACTTTCCTTGAGCTTCTCCCACCCAAGACATACATCCCTCCGCCCCACACCAAAGCAAGACAGGCACAGCTTACATCAAGCCCCCCACTCATCGATGCCCCAGTCGGCGACCAAGTCATGCCGACTGAAGACATGATCCGAGCCCAGGTCTCCGCTACTAAGGGAAGATCCTCCAGCACCACAAGCACTGTGTCCAGTCTTTCCTCGAACAGCGATGCCGAGCAAACCGCTTTCCTTCCCCTGGCTGAGCTAGAGGAGTAGGGTACTTCACGGAATGGCAGTTCAAGAGCGGAATTTGAGGAGGCAACTTTCATATTGATACAGAGTTTCACTCATGTTCGAGGCCTTTAGAGTACCGATCGTAGACACCGAGCGGCAACATTCCATTCTTTCATACCCTTTGGCACTCTCTATCCGCTGAATATGTCCATTGCTTATGTCCATTGTTGCTGAACATTGTAACCCAAAAGTATTCATTTGAGTTGACAGGAAAATTGGCATTTAGCCTTTAGCGTGAGTCACAATGCCCAGACTTGACCTTACAAAAGCAGCGTCTCGCTCATCGCTTCGCCTAATATACCACAAACCAAACCAAATCAACTAACATAGTAAAAGCGCCCAGGTTTCAGGGGGAAAAAACTCAATTGTATAGATTCCAACAAAATTAACAGAACGCTGGACGCAAAATGACTCCTCCACTCCAGAGCCAGACACAAAATCTACTCCAGTCAACCCAGATATCAGGCTTTGCAAACTCAAGTACGATCCCACAAGACGACGATGCACAGGCTTTGACCGCTTCAAAAGCGCTCAGCATCCTTGATTCCCCCAAAGATGTGTTGCGCAAGATGCTCAACACCAACTTCGTGATGTCTAAAGCCAGCTCGTTCGTTAGTCAATACCACGAAGCATTGAGAACCAATGCCAGACGAGAGCATCCAAGCTGGTGTTCTTACCGTCCCAAACATGACATCTTCGGCCCTGGTCACTCTCAAAAGCTGCGTGCAATAGGGTGGGGATCCTGCGGAAAGATATATCACGAGCTCGGAACTACCCATATCCTCAAGAAAGCAATCAACGGCAATATTGCATTAGCTGATAATTGCCGGCTATGGAACGAGTTGCTGATGCATAAGAGAATCGAAGAAGCCTTCGAAGCAACGGAGCACTGGCTCACTACCCCTCGAGTGCATATTCCGCGACTCCATGGGTATATTGGTAAAGATGATACATGGTGGACATGCCACAAGAACTGGTTTCCGGGGGATGATATCCCTGAAAACCTTTTGATATCGGAGCACATACCCCCTATGCACCTAGTTGCAAGGCACGCGCTCATTGATTACTACTGTCCCGAAGGGCTCAAAGCCGGCGCAAGACTTCAGAATAGCAATGACGACTGTTTGGTACGACTTTATTTAGGAAAGCGTCGCGACGAAACCATACGGTACGTAATATACTCATGGTGATCTTAATCAGCGTACCTGTCAAGTCGTACCGATATGAAAGGGGAACACTAGGGACCACTGCCCATCTTCTGCTCCATAACTGTGTCTCACAATTGATAGTAAATGTCCGTAACAAGCTATACTGACTCTGAAATGCATACAGATCAAGACCCGGCCCAAAGCGCTTCTTCGGCCTACGCAACTTCTCCCTGTGTCTCGACCAAATGCAAGAACTAGAGCTAGATACCCACCATTTCGCATGCGTAATGGCAGAGACCCTAGCAATTCTGCACTGGCAAGCTCAAGTAGACGCAGCGGACGTCGAATTCGTGCTCGGTGGAGCACCCAGTCTGAGCCATGCGCCCCTCCCTGCCTACCAAAAATTGCAAGAATTGGCCTCCGACACGTCTACCAATGCGAACACTGTTGCGCAAGAATTCGGTACCACCCACCTATGGCTGCTCGATTTCAATCAATGTCAGCCAATGACGCAGGATGCACAAGGTGTTGATCAGGCGGTTAAGCGGTTCCTTGACAACGATCCGTACTATCCTCGCCCTTCTTCGAGCGCGGGTAGCGTCGACGACCAGCTCTGGCAGGCGTTCAAAGCTCGGTATCTTGATTTTAGTAGCCAGGTATTCCGTAGATTTGCCGTCGATGATGAGCTTCGAAGTCTGCCATTACTGTTCATTGAGAGGCTCGAGGATGCCCTACGAGTGCGTCAGCATAGGAGGGCTACTGTCAAGAGCTCTGACATGTATTCGGAGTTCGAAGCGGCCAGAGGGGATTGAGTCAAATCCTGGGATATAACATTTACAGCTTAATGGAGAGATTCCAAAAATCTAATGCTACTGCAACGGTTGTCAGAAGACCTACATAGCCCAAAAGTACACCCATAGCTTCCATTCGACCCATAGTAAGTGTATCTAGAGTCAGATTGACAAACCCAGTCAGTAGATTCGCTAGAAGGAAAATAGCCAGGCCGTTACGGTTGAACGACTTAAATACTCTGCTGGTGGCTCTGTCGCTCTCTCTCCTCTCTGTTACTTTGTCGGGCGCCATGTAGACGCCAGGGAAGAACAAAGTCTCGACAAGGCAGAACAAAAGAGTTTGAGCACAATTGAACGCCGCAACCCACAACACGTAGGGGTAGTTGGCGAGTCGGCGTGATACCTGGAGACCAAGCCCGTAGTTGAACGATGTCACAAAGAGGAACGAGACAACCCAACCCATCGTCCAAAGAGCGAGCCGTTGAACTAAGCGTTTTCGCTGCTCTGCGCCAGAAGCTGTAGCCGCTTGCCCAAGGACGTTTCGTGGAAGGACGTCGAACCCGAGTGCTTGCCCTGCGAGGAATATCGCGAGGTAGCCCCAGAATGAGAACACGCCCTCCCGATTCTGGCGCAGTAGATCAGTCCTTGGAGCTGTGAGTATGTAGGCTTTGAGGGTTGTGAATTCGAGACACAATTGGTAAAGGCCGCTAATGAGCTGCGACAGCAGCGCGGTATACGGTATCATGGCAGAGAATGACTGAAAGAGAGCCACGAAGGGTGGTAGCAAAGCGAGGGTAAAAAAGAAGTTCCAGTGCACACCGTACTCGGTGACATGCTCAGCATAATCTAGACCTTTGACACTGTACAGGCGGATCAACCCCAGCACGAGCAACGGCGTAGACGACCTGAACGCTGCACCGAGTGATTTGCCTAGAGAAGACGTTTTGCCTGCGAGGCGAGCTGAGAGGATCGGCCTTGCGGAGACAAGACCAGCAGAGAAGACGAAAGATCCTACGCCCATGTCCATCAATGATGTTCCCCAATTCTCGACTTTTGCGAAGCGTCTTGGAAAGACTCGAAAGTCCACGGCCAGGATAGCTACACAAGTGGATATCATCATCGTCCCCCGATATGCCGTGATAAAGGGGCGCACAGGCAATGGATCAAGCTTGTTGTCTTCTGCGTTGGTGGATGACTTCTGGGTAGGAGCGGGGTGCCGAAATTTCCTTCGATGACTGGATGGCGACGAGACGAAGTAGAAGACCACAGCGGGACTTATGAGCATGGCATTGAGCAAGACGGTATTAGACGAGTATAGCGTAGTCGCAACCAGAAATGTTGCCACGTTGAGCAGGAAGTCTGCAAGATATGCTGCCGTACTGTATCCCTCGAAGAAGCCCTTGCGAGACTGGAGAGCTGACCATAGCAGGTAGGCAGCCTGTAGAAAAAGAATGTCAGCTCGAACAAAGTGAGTATGGGACTGTGAAGGCTCACTGGTGCAACACCTGTCACCCAATTGATCTCTGACGCGCTACCTCCCGAAAGATTGGACACGAAGTCCTCCTTCAAAGCTTTGTAGCTTTGGGCCATAGCCAGCAGCCCGACGGCATCTCCAATTGGGCCTTTTGACAAGCTTGAGAGATATTCGCGGGCAATGGCTGTGAATAAAGAAGTTAACAGGGAGTAGTGAATGTTTTGGTGAGAGACGCCGCCCGAAAAGCGAGGGACTCTTCTCACGCTAAGCTGGAACGTTACTTTACCATCACGTGATTAGAATTGACGACATTGTGTAACGTAAGGTAATCGCTCGCACACCCACGTCAATGAGACACTCCAAGTTCTTACAATCATATCCAAGCTATCTTAGTAATGGATGAGCAACAGCCACTGCATGGAGCTTGCTCCTGCGGACGAAACCACTACTTCATCTCATTCCCATCTAATCCGTTCGAGACGCTTCAAGTCTTGTATGACGACGGGAGCGAGCACAGTATGTTGGAATTCCATATACGCTTGATCGGAAAAATTTCCTGATGTTCAGCTGCAGGCCGCGCTCTATCGCTACGAGTTCCTCTCACCCACATCCACAGCACAACCTATGCATTCTACCCAGACGAGACAGCAAATACTATTCGCAAGGTATTCTCGCCAGACCATGCTCCACACACGAAGCGCCACTTTTGTGGGCTTTGTGGGACACAATTGAGCCATTGGAGCGAGGAAACTCCCCAAGAAGCGGAACTAATTTATATCAACATGGGGAGTCTTAAGAGTGAGAGTGTGGACCGATTGCAGACTACTGGGCTGCTATCTGCTCCAATTGGCGATGAAGAGAGACCACAGACAGCAGGTGATCAGCCTAGATCAGTGGCCACAACAGGACAGGGTCGAGAGGTCCGAGGCACTCCTTGGTTCGTGGAGTTGATTGAGGGTAGCGAATTGGGAAGGATCAGACGGAGGAGGGGTGGGGAGACTGGCATAGATGGCAAGACAAAGACTGAGTGGGAGGTTACGGAGTTCGAGAGCGGCAGTGGGGAAGATGATCTGGTTGGTGCAGGGAAGAGGAAACATGACTCTTTGACAGAAGGCGACGATGTCCATATGAGGGGTGGTTGAAGAGCAATGATACGATACAAATTACGGGACCTTTGGGAGGGCTCTGCGTGGGGACATAAAAGGGACATCCTGTGCAGGGAGCTCTCGGGCACGGGTGTTGTAACATTGTGGTTCAAACATACTGCGTTGAGAAATACCCGTCGGCACCTGGCTTGAACACTCAGGTGCTGATACTCAAGACTGTGGGTCTACGAGCGTGACGAATACAGTGTTCGAAGCCACACATACACCAATTGTGTTCCGTCTCCTAACATCAGCATAGCAAAATTGCAAGGCTTTCGTGGGGAAAAGAGATGATTGGGGTAGGGTTTGATGTGATGTGTTGATCCACTCATGATCACTGCGTGAAGACGGCCATGAGCGCGTCTCTAACGTGATTGCAAATTGTTTTAATCATGAACAAAATCTCCCCCCACAACAACCTCCCCCACCATTGTACCAACCATACTCATTAGCTATCCTTTTCTTCGTCACTGTGAATATGATTGAACGCGTCAACATCTTCTTTAGATACGTGCAACACACATAATCTTGTCCTAGCAACGCCAGCAACACCAGACACATGTCTATCGATTAGAATGGGTGCTCTGAACGATATAACCTCTCAAGCTACGAACACCATCAAACATCGTACAAACTCATCAATGGGTTATCAGGCACTTCACTCGCCGGCGAGTGAGGAAAAGGAGAATCTCGCTAAATCGAGGTCTCCACACTTCATGACCCCAACCTTCTCTTCCTCCAAACAATCCAACACAACCAACACGAGCAACGATGACACTCCTTCAGCGCCGATGCCGTCGAAGCCGATCAAGGCCGATGATAGCAAGGCCTGGATGAAGTCGGCAGCAAAGCGCGTTGGTTTTGATCGCACTGCTGTTACACCTCGCTCCATGCCTTGGTCGAAGAAGGAGGCCCAGAGACATATGGCCGCCGTCAACGCCATCAGCTTTCCGGATAAGGTATGATGCTATCTCCAGTATGCGTTGTACAGAGGAGCATATTAATGCGTAACCTAGTTGGCGACACCCTCGTACAGCAAACTTTCAAAATCCAACCCGTCAACCCAGAAGCAGGGCTCCAAATTGTCGCCCACCGATAAGCCTCTACCAAGTCCACCCATTGCCCGACTTGATACCTCAAGCCCACGTAGAGAGTCCAAGACCCTCATTGATGCCAGTGATAAACCACTGCGCCGTCGTTCACCAGACGGACAAGCTGCAAATGAAGACTGGCCAGCACTTCGCCCAAAGCGCTCTGCTAGCCCTGGCACTCTTCAGCAGATGATGGCCTCGGTTGGCTCTCAGCTGACGCAACAAGCCGTATCTGCTGAGAAGGAGAGATACCCTGTTTTGGGGAACATTACCCTTCGTCAAGTACACGACGACGATCAACTCCCTGTCTCCAGATTCTCAGCATCGCATAAGATCCCGCGAAAGGAGATCTCCTCGCCGAATTTGAAGGAGCCAACTAAGAAAGAAGAGATGATTTTCAACCATGACATCGATGACCCTTTCCGAGACGGAGTCTACAACACCAACCTCGCAACGGTCAACGGACTGCCCAATTCTCCTTCTGGTCTGTCCGCTGCGGCTGCTGCTGTAGAGAAGTCATCACGCGAAGGTTCAAAGGCCATCAATGAGCCACGTCAGACCAGAACATCTTCTCTCCGTGCCCGTTTGTCGACCGGTCAGCTTGTCAAAGACGGTCAGAATAAGGTTGTAGGCTTTACAGACTTCACCGCCCCCAATGAGCCTGCCAGTAATGCGGTTCGAAGAGAGAGCCTACGTGCTCGGAAAGAGGCCCAAGCTCGTCGTTCAATCACGCCACCTGTCGCACCTGCTATTCAGACAAAGCCATCAAGGGAGTCACTCGGTGGCAATCGGGCTCCAGCACAATTCGTTGCTGGGAGCCGACGTCCTGCTCACCCTCGTCGTCCAAGCAGTCGTGGCAGCCTTCGAAATGAAGCTCGGGCCATGAGTCCACCTCTTCCTCCCATGCCACCAAGTCGACCAGCACCTATGAGACCAGTGTCCAGAGGTACCGAGGTCGGCGCTACTAAAGGCATTGACAAAGCTCAGGTGGGACCTAGTACAGCTCCACCACGCAAGAGCTCAATCCCTGTGCAACGTCAGGATGCTGGCAATTCTATGCCAAGCGGCCCACAGACTGGGGCTTCTGCTGAGAAGAAGGCTGACTGCGCTCGAGTCAAGAAGGAGCCTCAGGTCGAAACAGGTATCTACGAAGACCGGTTGTCCAAAGACTTGACGCGCGAACTGCAAGGCTTCCAGCCCCCGTTCGATAACGAGGATGCTCGTGGCCTCGAGGCCATCGAAAAGTCGCCCCAGCACGCCTATCAGCTCAAGCGATTGTCTCTGAATACGAGCGGATTCGGGCCGACTTTGAGGATATCTTCCCATGCAGAGCGTGTTATCATGGGACCTGAGCCCAATGATGCAAAGCAACCTCTCAACAAGAAGAAGAGTAAGGAGCTCGAACGTGCAATGATCAAGAACGACTTGAAGACACTTAAAGAAAATGCGAAGCCAACATCGGGGAAGAAGCTACCGGAGCGTCCATCGTCCAGTCAGGGTCTTCCACGCTTGGGACCTCGTGTAGGCTTTGTTGACCCGACAGTAAGGGAGAAGAAGGTCAAGAGTGCCGATCTCACTATCCCTTCTCCGAAAGGTGACATCCAGCCGGATTTTGCCAAACCCACACGGGGACCAGCTCGCAACACCCGTCATAAATCTTCCAAGGCTTCAAGCACTGCATCTGGTAACGATCCCTTCTTCGATGCTCCTGAAGAGCCTCAGCAAGCCTCGCAAGACGCTGTGACTCTACCTGCTCAAGTTGGCCAGCGTCACCCGCCAATTGATGAAGCAGCATGGATCTCACCTCTGAAAAAGCAGGAAAGCAACCTCGAAGATGACAATATCCTTGTCCTCGATGAGCATTTGCCTGCATCTTTGCGACTACAATTCGAGGACGATCTGAAAATAGAGGCCATCCAGTCTGAAGAAGGGGATCCTTTCAACGATGCCGACGTTCATACTGTTCCTGTTGGTGAAGGTTCTCAAGATGCGAATGTAACGACTACGCCTCGTACACCAGAGCAGCACCTTATCAAGAATAGGAATGTGTCCGGCACTGGCACTCACCCACCACGAAGCTCGTCTCGCACCGTCCACCCAGACTATACTGGTGAAAGGACACACAGGCCTTCTCCATTGGCCGAAGCAATCAAGGAGAAGGGTCCGCCCACGCCTCCCAAGGACTTCGAAGCCCGCAAGAACAAACTTGGCTCAAGCAGCGGTCACGGCTCAACCCAGATCGACTTCAACAAGCTCGTCTCGAATCGTGACTCTACCGCACGCGACTCCCACAAATCTCAAGGTTCCATGTCAAAGAGCATGTTGTCTAGCATGCGTGGTCTCTTCCACAAGCGCTCGTCTGAAAATGAGCCCTTCAAGTCGAGTAAGAAATCGAAATCTAAGGTCGCCATCCAGGCCAATGGCAGTCCATTCCCACCCATCTCGGAAGTCCATCCCATCCATCGCCCAACCCTGTCCTCTATGGCTCGATCCAATGCTGCTACTCCTCGCCCCAGCAATCTCGTCGCACCAGCAACACCGGCTTACGCTTCTCCAATCCCCTCAGAGGTCTCCACTACTACTACACTGGCGATGCAAATCCTCGAGTCCGCACGCCACGAGCGTTCGAGCCCCAAGAAGGAGCGACTGTTGGAGCTGGGTAAGATCATGGTCGACGCTATAACACAGGCCAGAGATGCGGAGAAGGCTATGGAAGAGGCAAAACAGGCGGCTCGCAAGGCTGAGGTCAGCTATGCTATGTGTAAGAAAAGCTTGGCGGACATCGAGCGCTGTGTGCAAGAGTGGAGGAGCGAGCTCTGTCGTTGAATTCGAGGGGTGTGTTGGATGGAGAGATTGGCATGTTTACCACGCAAGATACAAGCTCGTCTCCTTTTCTTTTCATGTCCTATTCCGGTCTATGCAACCACAGATTGTTTTCACTTCGCAGAAATGCTTGCTGGTCATGATACCACGTGACAAGAAGGAGAGGGGCTTTGTGTCATTTTCTTCACCTGGAAAAGCACACGCTAGACGGGGAGAGCGTGACTTTACTGAGATTCCACTAAAAGATCTGTCTGCGAAGGGGAAGCGCCCTTTAACATTTCGATGATCAGAAAAGCCACCTGGACAAATTGTACAAGCGGAAGTATTCCCAAAGACGAGAAGCCATGCCTGGGCCATTCCCAGTTCTAACCACAATCATAATCCAATGTACACTAGCCTTTCCAATAATCAATAAACAGCGCTGTCACCAAGTAACTCGTTCCTTTTCAAGCTGCACTTATTCCCTACCGCTCATCCCTATCGCTCCCACACGCCACACTCCCAGAATCCTCCTCCTCTTCGTTTACAGACTCACTGACAATTCGCAGCACCTCCAGCTCGTCCAAACCACCAAAGTTCATAGATTGCAAGGGCCCACTCATACATCTATACTCAACAACAATCGTACCATTCAGATTAATTGGAGAAGGGATGTAATCCTCATCATTCTCAGGCCGTCTCTCATTAGGCTCGGCGGGGTGGCACTGCGTGACGACACACCTCTCGTTGACCCTGTTGCCAGTCTTCAATATGTCCCCAATCTGCACCTCTAAAGCTCGCACCTTGCACATCTGGCGACCTTGCTCTGGTGACGTGATGTCTTCTCGGATCGATAACTGGCCCCACGAACGCGGACTGCGCTGCTCGGTCTCTAGCGGTGTACCGTCTTCACCCGTTAGGAAGGATAGAGAACGTCGGAGCGCGACTCGCGTCAGCGATGATTCTGGAATCCATCGCGCCCCCCAATCTATAAGCGAAGGTTGCAAGCGACCTGAAGGCAGAACAGGATGGCTGGTTCTTGGAATGTTTAGCCATGGTTCCTCTCTTGCCACATATTCTCCCACAAAACCACTACCATAAGCCGTAGTTGAGGGAGTGAGTGGTGGAGTGATAAGAGAATGCTGTGATACCATGGGCGGTATCGGAATAGCGTTCCTCTCCGCGGGAAGCTCTCGCAAATGCTCAGATGTAGGTATGTTGACGATTGGTGGGCGATCTTCAGAAGGAGGTTGATTTCTGGATGTGGCGAAGTCGGATTCGGCTTGGCCGCGGATGTAGCCAATCATACGGTCTATGATGTCGAGGTGGGCTTGGAAACCGGCTGGATCGTCTGCCGGTATGTGAAGACCGCGCAGGCGTTCCTGAAGACGTCGACGGAACCTCTCAGGGGTTAATGTGTGTGGCATCGTGGTCTGCGCTTTCGCCCTCTAAAGCTGGCCTTTTGGCAGAGCTTTAGGCTTCAAGTGGAGGTCAGGGCTTTGGATTCAGTGATGTACTAGAAATATAGCCAGGAGTTGACTTCTGGATAGCGACGCACGGATGGAATTTCTGCTGTTTAGAAATGCTCTGTGTAAACATACAGTGTAATGGTAGAAGCATCGTTTGTTTCGTGCAATATCATTGAGGCATCCAACCAGACGCCTACACCCAGTCGCTCCTCCCTCAAAGACTGGAGCACAAACCTAGAAAGTGCATTGGAAGCACACTGTCAGCTTAGAGTATTCGCTGGAAGGAGGAGGGCACGAATGGCACGTATCAAGGTGCTTTCGTTTCCAGAATGGTATTGCAATTATGCATCAAGACTTTGACAAAGTTGGAGGAAGACAACGTTGCAAGGGAAAAGATGAGTAATGGTAGACTGTGCATAACAAGAAGCGAGCAATCGAACGCAACCGTGAGTCACCCGTACTCGAACCATACAGGACTGTCAGGCTATGGCTTTGATTTTCTCTCGGGCTTCATCATTTCGATGTAATCTTATCAAAACTCATCATCATTGGCTTGTATTCCTCCCATCTACTTCTTTTTGCCAACAACGCTGGCTAAGTCTGCCAACGCTTCCTTACGCTTAAACCTCGCATCCTCAATGACGCCTGTCCAAACAATTAGCTGCTTGTCTTTTTCGCGGGAGCTAAGGCTTGTCACGTACCAGCATCTGCGTCTGATGAAAAGTGGGCAGACCATTGAACAAAAGTTGAAGCCTCGTTTGGGCCTGTGGTCACAGCATAGCAGCGTATCGTGGAGATGACGCTAGAGTAGGTAAGAGCAGGATTGGAAGAAATGACAGAGTAGGTGATGAAGTGGTCGATTGTCTATACAATGAACATCAGCATTTGAAATATTTCTGACTTGACATGTTGAAGTGGACAATGCTTCTAGTACCGAATGCTCTTCCTGCTTTACTTCCTGCTCGGTACCATCCTTGAAGGTCCACTTGATGATGTCAGTCTCCGGCGAAGCGCCCTTCACATACTCGCTCTTTGACAGCTTGGACCAGAATTGGTGGAAGTCTTGCAGCTTAATCAAGTGCCAGACCTCGGTTAGAGAAGCTGGAATAACGGAGGTTTCCGTAATGGACGTAGAGGTAGGGATACGAGTCGTCATCTTTGATGTTTCGAAGTGCTATTCTTTGGGCGTAACACATCAATTACTCGTAGGAAGTTCTTGGTGCTGTTGAAGCAGCCAAAGCTGTTGTTCGTGAACAAGGGCCTGAAAGTTACGTCAAATCATGCGGGAACCCTGACACCAAGCCTCTTTGAGCACGCTTATCTTTCACCTCTCACCCACAACCACTCCATGGGCATATACAGCAGACACACGCCAACATGAGAGAAACGAGCAAATAGATCAGCACGCGGGGCTGGTTTGCCATTGCCACCGATGTGGGCGCGTCCGGGTGATCCAACCCTCCCGAAGCCAGAGCCCAGCAAGTCACCCATCCAACCTTCCAAGCGCAGACGCTTGGACAATGCATCGCACGCCCTTTCAAAACCTTTCAAGTCGCCGTTCAAGACTCCGTTGAAGGCAAAGACGGACACCGAGACCAATTCCCTAGCGCCTTCATCTTCGCCGGTCAAGGATGACCAGAAATCAACAATTCCTCAATCACCTACATCCTCACCACCCGAAGCTTACTCTGCGCCTACCGCCATTCCACTTCGCAGATCGTTACCCCTGTCTCACAGTCCAGCATCTGCCGAGACACTCACTCTCCAGAAGAAGCACACACATCTCCTCAATCAACTCTCAGCCACTCGCGCCAGTCTCGAAACCTCGAATCAAGCCCTCAAGGTTGAAACGTCTGACAGAGACACCGAACTGGAGGCACTGATCGTCAAGTGGAGAGTAGCAAGCAGGGCAGCCGCCGAGGAAGTGTTTGCAGGGGCTAGGGACAAGGTGAACAAAATGGGTGGGGTTGGAGCCATGAGGGACAGGGAGAAGTCGAAAAATGAAACAGCGTGGGGATGGGAAGATACGCCGAAGAAGGAAAGCGATGATGATGAAGGTGGTCATGAAGAGGACGAGGATGGTTTCCACATTGGTGAAGATGAAGGAGAAGAGCAGGATGAAAGGGAAGAGGGGGCCAAGAAAGATGCAATCTACGGTGACGATGATGAAGGGTATACGATGGATATGATGCTTAAGACACTGAACATTGAGCTGAAAATCATTGGCTATGACAAGGGCTTGCAGAAATGGGTTGATTGATCTTAATCATCCGCGGGATATGTGTTAGATGGTTTTGAACTTGGCCTGCTTTAAATTTGGGATTGCACGATAGCATTGCTGTTTAGAGATACCCTACTAGCGATGTTTTGCTCTTAGAAATAATGTTGCCAGAACCACCTCCTCAATTGAGCCCGAAGTTTAGTGCCTCATAGCCGGGCCTTGCCTTCCTAAAATTGAGTCGTTAACGGAGATATCGCGGAGGTAATAAGATCAGCACCTGTGTCGACATAACAATACAACCTGCCAGAGATGCTGCAAGCAAAGCATCAAGGTGGCATCATCTCTATTGATAACAATTCTTCCCAGTTTGCAGCATGATCTGGCGGTCGCTTGCCTAATATTTGAGGGCATCGATGAGCTCTTCCAGCGATTTCACTTCCACTACCTCTAAAAGCAGGGAGACATGCATAACAAATGGTTGCGGCTCACATGGTGTATGTCCACTCAATCTGCAGCTCATGTCGCATGCTAACTCGGACGTGCTTGCGTCAGTATCAATATGGATCTTTTGTATTACACCGCGGGCAGGAGCCCTCAGCAACCTAGACCGCGGCGCCATCAATGAGCAACCTGGCAGAGGCAAATCTTCCCTCGAGGCAGAAGAGAGCCTCGAGGCCGTCTCAAGATGGCGACAGGATGGAGGGAACGGTGGCAGTCGACACCAAGGTGCCACGAATTGTTGATTGCGTATGACTTGAAGCTAATTGATGTATGCAGCGGCTCTCACAGTCCAGGAAGCCCTCCGAATACTTCAACCTCTCCAACCAAGTCGAAACCGCCTACTGAGTTTTGACAAGACGTCGGGTCTATTTGGGACGACGTTGTACTACGCAAAGGAAGCCTTCGTTCTGCTTTTCATGAATGGGCCACCAAAGGAAGACTACCTGAACCCCCAACCGAAGCTCAGCAAGCCCTTGGGGCAAGCCGTGAAGATGCTGGACAACGCAGCTAGAGAGCAAGAGCCGGACGCAATATTTCTTCTGGCGGAGATGAACTTCTTTGGAAATTATACGCACCCTCGAAATTACACCGAAGCCTTCCGCAGATACCAAGAATTGGCAGCACTGAATGGTAACAGTTCAGCACAGCACATGGTTGGTTTAATGTACGCTACTGGACTTGGAGGGGTGGAAATGAGTCAGGCGAAGGCGTTGATGTATCACAGATTCGCTGCCGCTGGGGGTGAAACGAGGTCTCAGATGATTACTGGATATCGACATCACACCGGTGTAGGGACGCCTAGGAATTGCAATGAGGCAGCATACTGGTACAAGCTGGTCGCTGACAAGGCTATCGCGTACTCAAGATCTGGCCCACCGGGTGGGATGTTGTTACCGAAGGATTCTTACAAAATCGCAGACGAACATGGAGGCGTGTATGGAGAGGGCGCGAGTGTGATCAGCTCTGGAGTCTACGCTAACAAAGCTGGGCCAAATTCCGATGCGCACGCAGATTTTGATGATGTTCTAGAATACCTGGATCTGATGTCTAGGAAGGGTGACCTCAAAGCTACGTTCAGCCTTGGGCGGCTACACTACGAGGGCTCTCGAACGATGAGGAGGAACCTGAAAATCGCTCGAGCATACTTCATGACTGTCGCGCGAAAATACTGGCAGAAGGATGGCTCGATCAAAGAGGAAGACCAAGCCGTTGCCAAGATCGCAGCGAAAGCGGCAGGCTACATTGGGAGGATGTTCCTTCGGGGCGAAGGCATGGAGCAGAGCTTCGATAAGGCTTTGACGTGGTTCAAGCGAGGCGTCGCTAATGGCGATGCGTTGTGTCAATATCAGCTTGGCTTGATGCATCTACATGGTCTGGGTTTGCGCAAAGACCCTGTGCGGGCTGCGGATTTCTTCAAGGAAGCTGTCAATCAGGATTTCGCATCCGCACAGGTCAATATGGGCATGCTGTTCTTGGACCAAGGCGACACCAACACCGCGACGCGCTTCTTCGACCTTGCAGCTCGACATGGCCATATTGAAGCTTTCTATCACCTTGCAGAAATAAGCAACAATGGTGTAGGCCGCGAGAGATCTTGCGGGATGGCTACAGCCTACTACAAAATGGTCGCTGAAAAAGTTGAGAGTATTCACTCCTCTTTCGATGAGGCCAACCGGGCCTATGATGAGGGCGATACGGAGACCGCTTTAGTTACATATATGATGGCCGCTGAGCAGGGATACGAGTCAGCTCAAACCAATGTGGCATACCTTCTCGATGAGTATAAGTCGATCTTGTCATTGGATTCGCTCATCCCGTGGAAGAAGCGAAGGTCATCTATTCTTCGGAATGCCGTCCTTGCTCTAATCTACTGGACTCGATCGGCGAAACAGTCGAATATCGATTCTATGGTCAAGATGGGGGATTACTACCTAGGCGGTTATGGCATTGAAGCGGATATGGAGAAAGCTGCAACCTGCTATCAGACCGCAGCGGAAACCCACCAGAGCGCCCAAGCTCTGTGGAACCTCGGCTGGATCCACGAAAATGGCATGGGCGTTGAGCAAGACTTCCACCTTGCAAAGCGGTTCTATGATCAAGCGCTGGAGACGAACCAGGAATCATATCTACCAGTCAAATTGAGTCTGACCAAGCTACGGATGCGGAGTTTCTGGAATACGATCACGAATGGCAAAATCAACTCCATTCAGTCAGAGCCGGGTAAGGCGAATAATCGCTCACGTCTCTGATCCTACCTACTAACACATCCATAGAACCCAAAAAGGACTGGTCATTTAGCGAATGGATCTCCAACTTCCTCGAAGACCCTCACCCGTACTACCACGGCGCCGACGACCTCGACGATGACTTTGCCGAACCTGGTATGCCAGGCGGCGATGACGATTATTATGATGACCTCGACGAGAGCATCCTCGAGAGCCTTATCATTGTTGGCCTAGCGGCTGCACTAGCATTTCTTGTATATTACAGACAACAGAGACAGACGAACCATAGGAGGGAATTGGAAGGGCAGCAGGGGCAACCGGGAGGGCAACCTGACGGCGGATTACCAGAGGGGCAGCGCTTACCAGGGCAGCAGGCTGATGGAGGATTCTTTCCTCCGCCCGATGATCCGAACTTTGCGCAATGGGCAGCGGGCGGTGTTGGGCATTAGCATGCGCTGGCGTTTGGGAACTCATATTTTTGGCTTGTGTAACATATATCAGCATTACGATTGAAGTATATACTTGCACCGCCTCTACTCTGGTGGTGCTCGAGGCCCAAATGGCATCGATCATGAAGAGGAACGAACGGATGGACTTCTACCACGAAATTGCAGAACTGCCAAGGTTACCTCAGCAACGGCTAGCTCTCTGGGTATGACTTCAGATACATGGCAAGTCGTATGAGAGAGTAGGGTCTCAGAGAAGCATCAATGATGAAGGTGCTGCTCGTCAATCACGTGTAGAACACTCTGCTGGCGTACCCAGCCCTTTCAGTTGGCATCGAGCCTTTCGTCTGTCAGACTTCACCATTTAGGGAGCTTTATTCGTTTGCAGCTGCCAAATCGTTTACACGCAGCAAGTCAAGGAAGGCTTGATTACGACTATCAATCGCCAAATTGTGGAGTTCCAGTGTTCATTTCTAAGCCCTTTGTTTCTCTCCGAGGTACAACAGTAAAGTACTTTTATCTATTCGTCTGCGTAACCGCTGCTTGCTCCTACGAGACTCTACTTCTTGACTTTCACTTCGCGACTCCCTCCTAAATACCTATTTAACTCATTTGCCGCATACTTCTTCCACCTTGAACTTTCCCACATCCACAGCGGCCAATATGGCTGCAGTAGCAGTCTCCACGCCTGATGGAGTTCCCAAGACCGCTCAAACGATTGGGGAAGCAACCGATGAAGCCAGGAATGACTAACCTGCGCGCTCACACGAGTCGATCGAAGACAGCAAAGAGCCCGAGGCATCATGTCCAACAATGCCAGCTCCAGAGTCCTCACCAAAGCCCGAATATCCTTCACCTTTCCCTCTCGCCATCATCCTTGTCAGCCTCATGCTAGCAATGTTTCCAGTTGCCCTCGACATGGTAAGTCCAGCATGCAATTCATTCTTCAATTACTAATAATCATCCAGAGCATCATAGCCACCGCCATCCCACGAATCACGAACGACTTTCACAGCCTGAACGATGTAGGCTGGTACGGCTCAGCTTTCTTCCTTACCCTTGCAGCTTTCACTTCCTTCTGGGGAAAAGCATTCGCACATCTCGACAAGAAGTGGGTCTTCCTCGCTGCCATATTTGTATTCGAAGTCGGGAGCTTGATATGCGGTAGGCCAAATCGCTTTATGTTCGGTCTTATTTCAACACTCTGACTCCTGCAAACAGCGGTGTCGCTAAACAGTAAAGCTCTCATCGGCGGCAGGGCCATCCAAGGAGCTGGTGGCGCTGGCGTGACTGGTGGCGTCTACACGATTCTCGCTTTCAAAGTCCCACCGGCAAAAGTAGCAACGTACATGGGCTCAGTCGGCGCCATCTACAGCCCAGCCAGCGTTATCAGGCCCTTCTCGGGAAAGTCTTTACACAACGACTCACCTGGAGGTGGCGCTTTTATATCAATCTCCCAGTTGGTGGAGCTGCATTTCTAACGCTGATATTGTGCCTCCAAATGCCGACGCACGCGAAGGGTACACCATTACCGATGAAAGAGCTACTACTGAGACTTGACTTTGCAGGCATGGCCCTGCTCGTTGGCTCGCTTGTCTTCTTCTTCCTGGCTCTTGAATGGGCCGGCGTCACCAAGACCTGGACGTCGGCCGATGATGTTGGCACCCTGGTTGGCTGGCCTGTATTGACTATCGTCTTTGCACTTGTCGAGTGGAAGCAGGGTGAACGAGCATTAGTGGTGCCTCGAATACTAAAGCGGAGGGTCATTGCTGTGCTAAGTGTATATATTTTCTGGTCTAAACACCCGTTGCAGAGAAGCTTTAAGGACACGAAATACTGACTACTCTGCAGTATGAATGCGGCTAGCTTTGCAAGAACTTACAACAAGCCTATCTACTTCCAAGCCATTGACGGCGTATCGCCAATCTGAGAGCGGTATCCGCATCCTACCAACGATCCTGTCACTCTGTGAGTACTCTTTCCATGTCTATCCCCAGATAGAGCCATAATTTGTCTTGGAGTCCTCACTGCCCCGTGACGGATCTTTCCCCTTGTTTACCCTCCCCCATCAATTCTCTGACCCTTCACTAATTCCCCAACCCAGGCCTCTTCACATTCGTTGGCGCCGGCGCTGTCGGCAAAAAAGGCTGGTACCAACCCTTCATCCTCATCGGCTCCGCACTCGCAACGATTGGCGGCGGCCTCATTTACACCTTCGACATCGGCACCGGGGCTCCCAAATTCAACGGCTACCAAGTAATCGCCGGCGTCGGTCTTGGCCTCGCGATCCGAGTTCCCCTCGTCGTGGCACAAGCCACAAGCTCTCGAGCAGACGTCAGTATCGGGATGGCGATTGTAACGTTCTTCCAGACCGTTGGTTCGGCGATTGGGGTTGCGGCGGGCCAGAATATTCTTGACGTGCTGCTCTTGAAGACTTTGCCGAAGTATGCGCCGACTGTGGAACCAAAGAATGTGCTTGCCGTTGGTGCTTACAGTCTTGCTGGTGCTTTTGGCCCGGTGGAGATGCTGGGGGTACAGAGGTCGTATCGTGTTGGGCTGAGGGGTGCTTGGGCTTTCGCCTTTGCGCTCACGGGATATGCGTTTGTACTTGGCTTTTTGGGGTGTGGAAGAATTTTAAACCGAAGCCTGCACCGGCGCCGGTTGAAAAAAAGAAAACGACGGCAGCGGAGGTCGTGGTTTGAGTCCTTCAGCTAGGTGATATAGAATTAGACTAGCCTACCATATATAGCGTAAGGATAATGAAGATTGGTATTATTGCTGTACACTTCCTTGTTGACTTGTCGTCATCTCTAATGGAATAAGCCCCAATTGCGCGACCTTGAAAACAACCTGAAAGATTAAGCGAAAAACCCTATTCCCTCTATTTGTTTGCTCATACGAGACTGGCAAAGCTTGCAGGAAGAAGAAGACAACAAGTAAGGTAATTGACACATTTCACGCAAACATCTGTTCAGTCAATGGACCAGTGACGACGGAGCGAGATGAACCTGTGTATCAAGAGTAAATAAGATACAAAAGACCGTGGTCATTGAGTTACCATTGCAACTTATCCTTCTTCTTCTCCTTCTTCCAGGCAAAATTAGCAGAAGTGTAATAGTCGAAGCCAGCGACTCGACTATCTCCATCATCTAAGATGTATATCGTGAAGTTCAATGGAAGAAAGGGCAAGCACCCAGGAAGCGAGGAGGATTTAGGTACATATCTAGAAGCAAGTAGCAGGGACAGTAATTGCAAATGCCGAGCAATATCTGCTACATGTTGCAATCAAATACATGGAAAATGCGCACCACGACCAGTGCTGAAACTTCACTCAAGCAGCATCATAGCACAGCCTTGCTTCCTTGAGACAGCCGAGTCGACCCTACAAGATTTCCACGACGAAAGTAGCTTTCTGCCCAGTCTCCAGCATTCCTAGATAAGCCTCCAACTCATCATCCTCATCAATTCCCCACTTGCCCCCTTCCTCTCTGCTACCCTCCTGCGGAGGCTCCACCCCCTCAACCTTGCCGATCCTACCATTGACTCCAGACCTCTTCAGTGCCAAGTTTCTGAGGGCAGCGAGCGTATGAGGAGCATGAAAAGTATCGAGCCACAACTTCCTTGCCATCTGGAGATTCTTAAGCGGTGAACTGGGCGAGATGCGGAAGTAGACGGGTATTGTGCGAGTGCTGTTGGGGGATTGCTGCGAAGGCGTCTGGCTGTAATGTTGGCTTCCGTAAGGGAGGGCAGCGGCTTCGAGGAGGCTGGGGTCGATTTGCATACTGGGGTCGAAGGGGTTGTAGGATGCGAGAGCTTGGGATGCGAGTGTTGTCATGCCATCTGTTGGTACGGTGGGTGTTGGAAGGCTGCTGGAGTAGATGCTGCCGGGTTCTCCGCGAGGGATGGTGACGCTTCGGATTGGTGGGTGATTTGTTGTGTTCCTGGGACGGACCACGACTCTGGGAGCAGTCATTGTAGTAGAGGGAATGGTGGCAGGTCGACTTGGAGCTGCATTCTGGATTCCACCCAACGACTTCCTCAATCTTGCAGGGTCTCCCTTCGTCTGCTCGTCGCGGTGGCGCTTCTGCACGTCACAAGCAATAGATTCAAGGGACTTGAGCTTTGCGTTATAGTCTGGATCAGTTAATGGGTCTCCGAGCTTCTGCCGCAGCAGAACTGACTCGTCGATCCACTTTTGCTTGAGATTTTCCCAATGTTCTCTTGGCACCTCGAGCTTACTGACAAAATGATCGCCCTTTAGTATAGCTGAAAATCCAGAACGAATTTCGCGTCCTTCCTGAGGTGTGACGCCCAAGATGTTCTTTGCATCTGTGATTGTAACACGGTTGCTGATGGTCCGCATTTTTTTCGTAACGTCCATGCAGATCAAATCCAACGCCATCGGTCTTTGAGACTCGTTCACAGCGGCTGCGCCAGGTCCTCTGAAGAATTGCTGAATGTGCGGATAACGGTCGATGAGCTCGTCTTTGACCTGTCTCCACGTTTCGGCGCCGCAGAGTGTCTTTTTGATGACACCGTTCGCCCGACAGATTTCCTCGAAAATGTCACGCATATCTTTGTATCGAGCCTTGTCAAGCTGTAGCTCGTTCTTGCACTCTTCCATCGTAAGCTCGGAAGGGAAGCGAGGGCCTTGAGCGGGATCTGGAGGTAGGCCAGCCCATCCCTTAGTACGACGACGCCTTGTCCCAGCTTTGAATCGCTCGTCACTCTCAGCTTGTAGCCTAGCTCGTCGTGCTTGCCGCTTTGCAAGAATTTCTGCAGAAATCTCTGCAGGATCTGTCTGCGCCTCCTGTTGCCCGTCCTGATCCGGCTCTTCCAAACCATCTCTCTTCCGCTTCTTGTGGCCAATTTTGTTTTTTTCTCTCATCAATAGGTGTTGGTCTTTCCGTAATTTCGTGAGCTCGCGCTCTTTGATGTCCCACCCTTCACCCCGTAGGATATCGAACATCTGCTTGCCCCCAGTATTGACCTCCCATAGCTCCCGAATTCGTGCTGCGAGACTGGCATCTTTGTGAGCGGGACGGTGCTTCGTTGGGAAGCCCCATTCTTTAAAGCGGGCTTGGAAAGCGCGTTTGCTGCAGTGTCATAGTCAGCTTTGCTTCTTGCTGGGCGAAAGATCGCGGTGCTGAGTGTCGTAGCTAGCAAAGAATGGCAATGTGGAAAAGATCGAGGTAGATGTGTCAAAGCAGCAAAAGGTCGCCGTAGATGGTGAGCCACTTACCTCGGGGTGAAGCTATCGCCGTCTCGGAAATGTTTAATCACATCCTCCAACGACTTGTTCTGCGCGATGTACATATCATAGCAGACATCACGCTTGGTATCCCACTCGTAGACCATTCTGGCTGGCATTACTGCTGTGGACTCGAGGCGTTTTGGAATGCTGTGCAGTTTTGGTCGAAGTGAGGTAACGTATTCTAGCCCAAGTGATAGAACTAGAACTAGCGGGTCTTGGCGCGTCAAGACGATTAATATGCTCCCATCCATGCCATCTTGACCAGCGCAACCCACCCTTGGGAAGACAGCACCCGACGTGGGTGATGAGCACCTTAAGCTCATGCTTCTACTCAACAGCCCCTGAAATTTGAACACCAAGAGGCGCGGTCTCTCGCATAGCCCAGTCTAGCTGGCCCTGGTAGTAGCTAATTCCGCGTGTCTAGATATAAGATTGTAATTACGCTCTTCTATGATATTCATTCTCCATTCTTCCTTCTTGTCTTAATAATGACAAACCATTGAACAGTATTAACGAAGTGAGTACTACTAGAGAGAGCTAATTGATACACGTTGAAAACGGAGACCACGGGCTACTCCAACTTCGTATCTCTCCTTATTCTCGTTCGATCATCTATGGGAGAGTACTCGTATGCATGGACGATAGTATGACTCAGTATAAAAGCTACTTTTGAATGTTTTCCCAGGCTCACATTAAGTCAAGGTCAACTATCTCTTCAGCAGTAACCTTGTGAGTCGTTCTCACCTTCGCGAAAGCATTTAAGATGCGCGTCATCTCTAAACTGCAAGTAGTTGGGTCGAGGTCCAGGACAAAGCCCTTGATTGAGTTGTAAGCTGAGGCGATTGAGGAACCATCTTGGACCCAGAGGATACTTACACCGTACATGTCCGGAATGGGCACCCACAGAGATGGTCTTGCGCCTTTGATCTTCATCATTACACACAATCGAGGCAGGCGGACGGCATGCTTTTTGATCTTCAAACTCTATAAGCAAGTTTGTGCAACCGCGTGACCAGCTCTGACCATAGCACCGGTAAGCTTTCTCATGAGATTGTGGACATTTGATTCAAGTGTCTCAAGCTTCTTGGCTGGGATGACATGATGTATTTGTGGTTCAAGAGGGGAAACGAGCTTGTCATGGCCGCAATCAATGGCAACGGATTGAGCTGTGACAAAGCCATCTCTGCCATGAGACTTCATTGTCCCTGAAGTGAAAGTCAACAGATCGACTGACCGTGTGACAGAGGTTTTGGGAAGCACCGACTTCATGCGCCATGATCTACAAGCATCTCTACGAGATCAGAACTGGCATTGTTAAAAGCTACTTGATGTAGTATCATGAAGCCGCTGGCATTGGCGGCTTCTTCTCTAGTAGCTAGATCGTCTCGGTGAGAGCAAATAGCGAACGAAGTCCACGGCTGGGTTTCATGAGCTGACAAGAATTTATGAGCTTGCTTACCATACAACCTCGGCGTATTGCACCAATCGCTCTTCTGCCATTCATATTCTTGGTCTATGATACGCTGAACTTCATCCCAGCTGCTTCCTCCATTGCTAAATTTCGAGAACTTCTCTCTGCGTTTTGCATAAAACCTCGAGAAAGATGATTCGAGAGAGCCACAAATCCATAATGGTCGTGGTACGGACCAAGCTTGGGGTAGCTCTGGACTGAACGGCGCGTCAACATGGACCTGACCTAGCTTTTAGAGCATCTATTTCGCCAGGTTGCTGTACCCGTCGGCGTCCGCCAGCCCATAGTCTCTTGCAAGAGAAGCACACATCCCGTATTTGGAGGCGGTGCACATTTGGCCGAAATGCATCCGTTGTTTTTATTTCTCGCCATGATGCTCCACTACGAGTAATTCAGTTCCATGGTCTCGATTGGCATTGAGCATGACCATCGGTCTGATATTGGCTTAGTCGGACCAATTTCTCTGCTAATATCACTTCTCAGAGCGGCAGTCGCCAACTGTACAGAGGTAGAAAGTATATACAGGCATGAGTCGACCAAGACACTCAGTCCATTTTGCCGATAGTATTCTGGTAAGACAATGAGACGAACATAGGACGAACGTACTCTCTTCCTTCGTACTAGGAACCTCAGCAATCGATGCTCGCATATCTACCATTTTTTGATGGAATGACGATCAGGCGACCCGGGTGCTTGACATTCTGTTACGCGCTATTTACGAGGCTTTTTCGAGAGACATGCACCTGTCGTTGATTGCACGTTATCAACTTCTCCTGTAGTTCGATGTTTTCACATTCAGGGTTACATTTGTCTTCTATCTGCTGGAACTATCTAATGACTATTGAGATGAAGAGTGGCCGAGTGCTGGACCGAGTCGGCGCTGAATTATTAAGATGGCTCACCAGCCGCAGGAACCGAGACTATTCTTCCCATCAACTCGCTCGGTACGCCCTCTTCCATCTCTTCCCAACACCCTTGGTCTGCCAACAGCAGCTCAACTCGATTTATTCTACAAAGCCTTTCTCACTCCCCTAGCCAAAAACACCTTGCGATACATAGGATTCTCCTCACGTATCTTGAGCTCCACCCTTTCGGGCATCTCCATCCACCCAAACTCCTCTAACCCCTTCTTCTCCATCAACTCCTTCATCTCCCCCTAGCTAAATCCATATTTGTGAATTGTGTGATCTGCCCCGCTCGGCAGCCATCCCTGCTCCTCCTCCACAAAATCCACGATCAGCAGCACCCCTCCCGGCTTCAACCTCTCCGCCAATCGTCCAATGGCCCTGGCTGGGTCTTGGAAATGATGCAGCCCTGCTCCTACAGCCACGATGTCAAAGTCACGAAGCTCAGACCCGGACAGCTCTGCTGATGGTGCGGCGTCGGCAAGAAGGTTGCCTTCGATGGCATGTGCAGCTTTGACCGATGGGATCTCAGATGCGGCGGCGAGCTCGTTATAGCGCTCGGCCATCTTTATTGAGAGGTCGAGTGCCTGGATGGAAGATACGTAGGGCACGAGGGCGCGGGAAATCATGCCGGTGCCGCAGGCGTAGTCGAGGAGCTTGAGGTGCGATGAGCCAGGAGGAGAAGGCAGGCTAGGATGGATGAAGTTGAGGTTTTGTTGCATTAAAAATGAATCAATGAATGCCACCGAAGCTGAACTTGCAAAGTTGGCCTTGATCCCGTGGGGTTTCGTTTCACTAGTTTTTGAATGCTGGGTCAAGAGTGTACACTAGCCAATGGACGACTGATTCTTTTGCGGGAATTCTTCTTGATGATTGGCAGCTAGATCCTTCCATGACCATCGATACTCGAATTCTGGCAGCAGTAGTAGTAGTAAAGAAATACTCCATTCAGTTCAATTTCTACCGACATCTTTCGTTTCGCACTTGCCCAACAAGTCAATGCTGAATGTGATTGAAATATGTGATGGATGCTGTTTAAGTGGGTAGGTAATACAGGCTGCGAGATTGATACCTTGAATTTGTATTTAAGCCTTGTCCGGCTATCAAGGACGTGTTGCTATTATTCCACCACCTAATGGCATTGCGAGCAGAGGGTCGACACTACAGGATCTTATTCGAGTGTCGAGGGAATTTAGGTCGAGGGATGAATGCTGCTAAGTGTCGGAAGACTTTGGGGTGAGGTACTGAAGATATGTAAAACGAATGGGTTTCTGAGTAATGATATATGTATTGCTTGAGGACATCATCTGCATGAAACCCTCCAAAATGCATCTACTTAATGGTATCACATGCTAGAAAGATGACCACATGCTGCATAATCGCTATGCAACGCCTCCGCTAAATCCAACGCAAAAATGTTGCTCGAAATGCATTCCACTGCTGCGGCTTAGCGCCATCAACCACCTGATCTTGACATCTTCCTCTTCAGTCTCAGCCACATAGTCCGGAACTTGAACCAGAACAGCGACCACTGGCTGTGTACAGCATTTCCAGCCGATCCTGCTGTATCGCCCCTTTTCCTTTGCTGCTGTGGCTCAGGCTTGTATTGCGTATCCTGCGAGAGCAGCTGAACAGCCGGAAAGCTTTCATGTTGCTCGCCTGCAGTCCTAAAGCTCGACTTCTCGCTTGCTGCAGTGCTTCTTGCTCTATTCCTTTCTCTTTTCTCCGAAGTGCGCCGTTCGCTGTCTTCGCGCTTCTCCTGTCGCTTTGCTTCTTTCTCTTGTTTTCTTGCTTCTGCTTCTTGATATTTGCGGTCCTTGGCTGCTTGCTCCTCTTTGTACTTCTGACGCGCTGCTTGTACAGCTTGAGGTAGTGGTATTGGCTCGGTGGAAGTGCCAGCGGTGTTCGAGCGGCTGCGCTTGCCGAACTTGCTGTCAAAGGACGATCGCGCAGTCGCTGGTGAAATCATATCCGAAGGTGTGATAGTGTCGGCGTTGAATCGCAGTGATGAAGGCGTACCCGGGAGGTTCGTTTGTGAGGGGCTGTTTAGGCGACTTGCTGACCCAGTACGAATGTGAAGTGGTGTCGGGCGTCGTGATGAGGGAATTGGAGCGTATGATATAGGTATTGTGGTAGTGTTGGTGGATGCTTGACGCGAGTGAGAATCGAAGAAAGGAACGTCACCAGTAGTGGTGGCCGTAGGAGCTTCGCTTTCGAGTGATGTTCTATGTGAGGATGCTATGGGTGGTGTGTATGGTCGAGGCGTCTGTCGCATCGGATGCACATACTGCGCGCCAATCTTGTTGCTCGAGCTTGTGTTACTCGAAAGCTGTGAGGCTGCGCTCGTCGTACGGTGATGATAGCCTCGGCGGGTTTCACCAGATTGTATCCCGCGGATATCCGAAGATGGGTATATTCCCAAGGCCTCGTTCTCTGCAGCTGATCGTGATAAATCGATGGACACACTTTCTTGCGACGAGAATTTTCGAAGGAGGGGTTTTATCTTCACTTTGCTCTTAGAACTCAACCTCGCTCCGGACGCAGAATACGGATCTGCGTGTGCGCTCGCAGGGAAGTTCGAGCTTGAATTTTGCTGTAAGAAATCTGGCACGAATGTTGGTGAAGTTGGACTTTGCGTGGTCGAGGCTGCCGAATTACCACGACGATGTAATTTCGCATGTGAGGCTCTTGCAGCTGCAAGCGCGCCATGACTTGGGGAGGATTTGATCTTTGGCAACTTCGGCCTCGAACTCTTCTTCGGTGGGGGATTTCCAAGTTGAGGGCTATTCCACCAATTCCCCAGATTCGGGTGGGGTAATGATGATGTGTAGGGTGTTCCTTCTGTTTGCGCCCGATAAACCTTTCCACCCGATAGTAATATTTGAGACGACATGCTGCCACCCAGTTGCTGGTATGGCAGCGATTCATCAAATGGTCTTGCCATTAGTATGCTGTCGTCCAGATGTCTTAGCGGTAATGCGAAAGGCGCGTCAGGCGCTGATTCAGAAGGTGGTAGTAGGTTGAACGCTATCGTCTCATTGTTCGTTCAACATTGTTACTGGCAGGAAAGGATGTTGAAAGGAACATAGGCATCGTCACAACACAATGCTGACGATTGTTGGGATCGAGGTCTCCACAGATGCGGGTGTTGTTGGCCTGATGCACCCCCTCCTGCAGATGAAACGCGCAAGCCCCTCCGTGTTGCGACAATGGCGGGACGACGCGGCGTGGTCCGGATGTCGTCTACTTTATAGTTCTAATATTCAAAGAAGTAAGTATGATGTGCTATCATAAGAATGATGTAGGAAGGGAGACATCTCTACTTTATGCGCTGGCGAGTGTGCACAAGTAGTCGGGTCATGGACTCTCCCTCATTGTGGCGCGATTGGATATTCTACACGCGTTGTCAACGCCACAGAACGCACGCCAAGAAGTCAAAGCCTCAGCGCTTACTCGGAGAGATGCGAGAGATGGACTTTCCTGATTCGGGAGGATGGCTCGGCCGATTAAATGGAGTTCCTAGGCGTGAAGATTTACTCCAAGTTACTTCGCTCGTTACACTAGGGGCGTAAGTCAGAGGCAGTGCTCGGAAAGGTCAAGAAAAAGATCTTGCCAGCCACAGTCCCTGGCTTAGGGTGTAGTCTCAGCTGATGGGATATATAAGGCTTGGTGTCAGAATACGGAGTAGATGACAGTGTTAGACTCACGTGCGATGGGCTTAAACACGGGACGCCCTCATTTTGAGCAACAATATGGGCAATCAAGCTCGTTCTACGAGCAGAGCAACGAACTACATATTCGTGGCTCATCTTGAGCGCATTTTTGTGCTGTGATTGGGGGTTTTCAGCCCTCGCAACTGCCAATCAATCTGACAGCTTGCCTGATATCTTCGGATCTCAGACAGTTGGATTTCATGTACTCGTACATCGCTTGAAGAAATACTCATTGCCTTAATTTTTGCAAGGCTGCGGATCTCAATTCAATCAACCCAAAGATACTTGTATGCTGCTTCGACAATGTACCAAATTTAAACTACATTCGTAGGCCCGTCTTCACGAAAAGCCCAATATTTCATTTACGATCTCGAGCATATGACGTTCATTTTGGGGTAACCCTCTTCGCTCGCTGGCATATTTTGCAAGTCCCATAGCACGCTGAGCTTTAATTTTCATGTTTTCCACCACGAAGTCGGGACTAAGGCGGCCTAGATGTTCGCTCTCGCCTACACCCGAAGGAAAATCGGGTGCCGGTATGCCTGGGTGTACAGATCAGCAAGGCCTCGGCTGTGAAATCTGTGAAGAGGATATTCGACGTGCCTTCGAAGAAAGTCTCTCTCTGCCGCTTTAAGTACTCGGCGTTTGCTTCAGTAAGTGGACATGTCGGTATATACATCACGCTTGAGTCGGTGTGACCGGCGTGAACTTTGTCGACTGCATGAATCGCTAAGGCAAGTCAGTGTTCTTGTCAAGGGGGTATGCTGTGTCCGATGTCTGCCTACTGTCACAATGCCAAGCAACATAGTCGCCTGGTCTGACCTTTGGAACATGCACCATTGTGCTTCCGAGGTCAAGATGCGGATGCAGTGCCTCGTTGAGCTCCTGACAATTCGAAGGAACAGCGCCTTGTAGAACAGATGTCGTCTCATCTTCCAACCGCCAATTGTTAACATCAAGGAATGCTGATCCCGCGGACGAGGCACTCTTTACCGGCTGGAAGAACGGTCGTAGCAGAAAATAAGCTGTAGCCTTGCTAAAAAGTGGGTTCACCATCAACGTCCCCTCTCCAGCGCGTGTAGTAGACATTGATAGCCAGCCTTGGAACATCCGAAACATCGAGCAACCTCCGGCACCATTATAGAGATCAGACACAACGGGTAGTCTGCAGCTACTCTCCCATGGATCATAGTTCTCCCAGTTGCCCCGAAATATCTCGTTGTAGACACCACCTCGTCCGTAGCCACTCTCTTCCCATCGCTCACAACTCCCACCATCAATATGCGGCCCGAGTGCGAAACCTTGATCATCAGGTTGCCGTATGCGCAGCCGATCAGCATATGCAACTGGATGAGAGGTAGAGATCCTGGCAGACGTGTTGGCAGAATGCCAATGGGACATGAGGAAGGCTTGAGTTCGGAGGAGATTTGGGTGAGCACGAGCGAGGACTTGAGAAGGAGACCAATAGAGTTCGTACACCGCTGGCTTTTCGGTTGGAAAACCTAACACATATAACGAATGAGACATATAGGACCAGTGGTTGGCAGATTCGGACGTTTCAGAGCAAGGGATGAAAGCAGGGATTGGACGCAGGAAGGAGAGCCTGAAATGCAAAATCGTAAGACTCCCTACCTTTCGTTGAAGGATTGGCTTGAATGTATCTCTTCACCAATTCTTTGCAGTCTAAGGCTTCCTTCTCGGACACCACGCCGCGAATTATAGCCACCCCTCTCTTGTGTAGCTCATCACGGAACGTCGTCCTCTTATTCACATCATGCATATGTTTAAATTTCAGCTCTGGTATTACCCGGGAACCCAACGTCTTGATAACCTCCGTCTCTTGACGCAGATCTGGGAGCAGCCGCTGCCAGCTGTCCCTCAGAGCATCTTCATGACCGTGTATCAGACGCCTCTTCAAGTCTGCGAACCGTGGTGGTAAGGGCGGACTGGTGGCACCAGAGAGGGACGGGAAGACCGACGAGATATCGCCTGCAGCTTTCGTAGTTTTAGAGGTGGTGGTAGCCCAGCGCAATGCTTTGACAGCCAATGGTGTCCTAGAGACCCAACCACTCGGAGCCTGGGGCATCATCGCCCATTCACAGCGGAATGTTCAACTCTGCCAGAAGCAACATCGTAACGTCCCTGCGTCTGCTTCCTCGATGGTCGAGCATCGATTCTAGGTGTTGGTGTATTGGTGGTAAAATTACAAGCTAAAGATGCTCAGATTAGGTATGGACTAAGCGAGGTCAAAGATGGTTGCCCAGGGTACTATGCGGTGGTGGCGGTAGACGTTGTGGCTACTACTGACGAAATTCGAAACTAACATACAGGCACTTAAAGCTCTTCATTAAGGCGGGTAGGTGCCCTTGGAGCGAACGTTGTCTGCGTGCATCAAGACAGGAGGTTTCGAAACCGCTGGCCTGCATGTCCACCAAGCTTGCTCTTCACGACATACATACTCTGATACTCTCATCACGCCATACAAAGATGATCTCCGGTGAGGTCAACACCACCATACCCGAAAAGACCCCTCCAAGACAGCATCTGGAAAAGGATCTGCACCTCTGCAGCTAGTTCATGCATGTACTCTACAAGTATGACGTCTATGCGAAGGCACCCAGCCTTTGTATTCAATTGGCCCAGCATTCCCAGCGACATGGTTATATTAATAGCACGGTGGCCTGAGTGGTCCTGGTACGGCCTGCATGAAGGTGGGTAACATTCATGGTATAGTCAGAGTCGATCACCTTTCGTTGCGGATCTGACCGTAATCTGATACATATGGCCGTCGTCCATTCGCTGCTGTAGCAAACCTGCATGTCTGCTTACGGGACTCTTAAGATTGACTTCTCTTGTTATATCCTTGCTGTCTCGTGAACATTTTTGCGTCTTCTCCTCGACATGGACGTGATCTCGCACGCCGAAGAAGCCGTCTTGGACGCCGTATCTATGGCCGAGGTCATTGTCTTAGATGCTGTTTCGAGTGCTGAAGATCTGGTCTCGGACGCTGTAGCCAACGCTGAGGGGGTCATAATGGGAGCTACCGGTGCTAGGACGATTTGGCCGGCAGCAGCGTGCCTTCTGGCAGCTGTAAGTTGCATTTTATTCACATGGCGAGTGTGGTCTTTCACAATTCGACCATGGCTCCATCCACGTGAACCGAAAGAGCTGCCTTACTGGATCCCTTGTAAGTATTGCCGTCATAAGGAGTCCTTGCTACCGCTAAGAGCCATGGAAGATCTAGGTACCACGCCGTGACGGCTATGTTCAGCAGTATTTATAATCTAATAGTGTCTTGTCAAATAGGTCATGCCTTCAACTTCTTCTATAATCCAAATGAACTCATCACGCACGGACAGTAGGCTCGTTCAGTTGGAGTCCTTAAGCAAGAAAGTCTGACAGGTGACAGAGGCTACTTTGATGATGACTCGCCGTTCGCTATCTCCTTTCTTGGGCGAAAATACTACATAATAGTCTCAACCCAAGACATCCCGGCTATGTATGGAAATTCCACGACGCTCTCATGGAACGGCTATTTTGAAGATTTAATCAATTCCTTCCGTGTCAAACATTCCTCTTTGGGCGACATGAGGCGTGAAACTCGTTCGGAAAAGTCCAATCGTGATCCCACCGAAACTAAATCGAGGTCCCTCGGTGTTCTGACAGAAGGACTGTACAGGCGACACTACTTCCATGGATCCAACCTGGACCGTTTCAGCGATAGGACTATGACCTTTGTTGATATTTCCTTGCGCTGGCAGACGCGGCGAGCTCGATACACTGTCAATCAGGACTCGGTTTCCCTTCTGGGCTTTTGCGCCAACGTGATGGTAGACGCAACGACACGGGCCATGTTCGGAGATGATGTCTTCACAATTGAGCCAAGACTTACGCAAATAATGACTGAGTTCACAGAGGAAGCTTGGAAACTTCTAATCTTTCCCTACCCAAAATTTGCAGCTAGACAATTACACACTACCAAAGAAGGACTCCACCATGCTCTGCTCAAGTATGTCCAGCGGCGACACAATTCATCCACCAAAGAAAGAGGGTCGATAGTTTCTATGCTGGACGAGCTGAAAGCCGCGGATATCGGCGAAAGCGACACCGCTTCGGTAGCATTCTTCTTCCTGTGGGCGTAAGTCTCCCAAACATCATTACGTTGTAGCGTACTGACACAAAACCAGGTTGAACATGAATGCGTACAGGCTGAGCTTCTGGATGTTGAGCTACCTATTGTTTGACGAAGGGCTTCGGTCGACCATTCGAGCCGAAACATTCCCAGCATTTGCAGAAAACCGCATCAATCATAATCACCTCTTCAAGGAATGTCCTCGTCTAATGGCGATTTACAACGAGGTTCTACGACTGGCTTTCGGTGCCGTCTCGATTCGGAGGGTTGTTGCACCAGCAGAGATCGGTGGTAAGAAGCTTTGCACTGGCAGTAGCGTCATGGTACCCATCCGACAGTTGCACTATGACGAAGAAACGTTTGGCAGTAACGCGGGCGAGTTCGATTCGCGAAGATTTCTGCACAACGAATTGGATCAGAGCCCTAGTTTCGTGCCCTTTGGCGAAAGCGAGGATGCCTTCCCACAGCCATTTCTTGCAAAACGAGAGATTTTAATCTTCGTTGCTATCTTGATCAATCGCTATGACATCGAGCTAGTTGACGGTTCGTTAGGAAAGCGAGGTTCACCTACGCTTCCAGACATTGATTACACGTGCCCAACTTTGGGCATCATGCCACCAGTCAAAGGGACCGAAGTGTACATCAGACTCAAAGAAGCCGCCTAGTTCAACTATCACGTGGAGGCTGGCAGAATTAGGACGGCGTGGACTTTCATATGACACTAGCAATGCAGCGTTTGGTTGCGGATACAGTAATGTATAATAAATGAACCAGAATAAGATTCTGACCCGCGCAAATATCACAGTGATAGCAGCATGCACACCACGGTCTTCGTAGCTTTTGGCATGATTTTTGGCTACACCTGGAGCCCTCAGTCAACCATCATTTCCGACATTTGTGGTCCAAACAGAGGCATGTCTATTCAATTGTTTCTGAACTCATTGTGCATGGGCACTTCTGCGCTTCGACCTGAAAGAATGCTCGTCATTGCCAGGACAGCTACCCCTGTCTAGCGTACATTTTTTCAACGCCTGATTTCAGAAAATTCCACGCCCCAACTCCATGCCCCGTCAAGTTCTGGTATTCACCTATCGGGTCGTATAGCTAGGATTAATTCTGAGCAGCCGCAGTTGCAGCGTTTGCTTCGGCCTGCTTTCTCAATGTATCGCGTTTCGAAGGGTCGTATCTGGGTCGTACATCAGCACCTGCTGTCTCCTCTTTATATGGAGAATTTTACTTGAGCAGCTTCTCAATCAGGTCCACGTGTGTCATGATCATTCGCCGGCAGCAGTATCGTTTGCATCCTAGCTTGTCCATAGCGTCTCTATAGAGGTTAAGCGAGTTGGTAAATATTGACAATGGATCTGGCAGAATGTATGTCCTACCCATCCCCAATGCCATCATCCAGCATCCTCAGGTAGCTCTCCCACATGTCTCCAATTACCTGTGGCTTTGTGTCAGCGCATGATCCCCAGATCGGAGCTCTCCGGCGCATAGGTACCTTGCCGCATGAGAAGCAGCGTACTGGGATAATCATGCTGGGCAGCCACTGTTTTGGATCGCGAGGAGTGTTCGGAAAGGTATACTAACAATCATGGCGCTCGTTGTCGAGATAATTCTACGCTAATGGCTTAACGCCGAAATCCGTTCAGCCCTATCGAAGCGAATTCACAAAATTCAATATTCGCGTCGAAGAAGGATTGGACTGGACGTTCGAAACGTTCTATTTGAGAAGACTGACTTAGCGATAGACTACTGCACCTGCGTATCGCACCCAGTCTCCATAATGGCCAAGAGAAAGCGGGAGACGAAGGAGCAAGGGCTGTCAGCTCAGGAAAAGCCACTAGGATCGAAGAAGCAGAAGAAGAGCCATGAGAAAACAGTGGAGCCCCAGGGCCTAGGAGACGCTTCAGCAGAAACCCTCCCAGCTGAAACGGTCAGCCCGAAGTCAAAAACCACTGATGGAGCTACCAAGCTTGCACGCCAAATCGCTAAGCGGGAGCGAAGGAAATTACAGAGAATGCAAAATCAAGAGTCGCGCGGCGGATCAAAGGGAGGAAAGGCCGGGCTAAAACAGGAAGATGGCATTCAGAAGCTCAGTGAGAAAGTGGAATTGAGTAAGTGGAAACCCATAGAGAAGTTACGGATTCTGAAAATCTTCTAGGCACTTCGAAGGAAACCATCACAATTGACGAGGCAGGCCTGAAGCCGAAAAATGAGAGTGGGACTCGCAATGCTGCACACAAACTTACCAAGAAGGAGCGCCGAATGTCTGAGAGAATGGGAAAGGAACCGAAGGCTCAAAAGACCGAGGAGAACGGTGAAGACAACGGGCAACCGTCAATTGAGCGAGAGGTATCGAAGAAGGAGAAGCGCAAGGAAGAGAGGCAGAGGAAGAAGGCACGGAGGCTAAGTGAAAAGCCAGCAGCGGCTTTGGCAGACGGAGAGTCACCAACGCTGAAAGAGCCTAAGAAAACGGGCAAAGAACTTGAGGCGAAGTCGGATGAGGAAGTGGTTCCGAAGAAACGTAAGGGGAAGAAGGGGAAGAGACAAGAGGATACGGGGAAGCAGGTCAAAGACTCAGCCTGGAAAGTCTCAGATCCAATTGGCGGCCACATGCTCGACATAGACCCTGTATTCTCTCCAGACGAGAAGTAAGAAAAGACTCTGTCCGTAGCCTGCAGCCAGTCCACTAAAAAGCCTCTTTGACAGATTCCTGCTCGTTGCTTATGACACCTCGATTGCTGTGTATTCGACCACAACCTCGCTAAAAGTACGCCAACTTCGAAGCAAGAAAGCAGAAAGGATATCCGCGTTGGCGCTCTCTGCGTCAGTGCCTAGCCAGATCTATCTTACTACGACAACTGGGACTATTGAGAAATGGGACTGGACCGAGGGTATGAAATTGGGCAGCTGGAAATTGTCCTCGTCGATTTACTTCCTAGCGACTTCAAAGCAAGGTGTGGATGGCGGTGGCGGATTTACCAGCATGAGAACTATGATTGCTGGAGATGCCGAAGACAAAGCTCAGAGCGCTAGAGATCTTGTCTATACTGTCGATAAGAAAGACCACGGTCCATGGATACTATCCGCCCACCGTCTCATGGGTGAAAAGGAAATTGCGAAGACTGAAGTAGTCACGCTGCTCAAAAATAAGGAGCCAATATCATCTTTCAATGTGGCCGAAGATGGTCAAGTCATCGTTGCAACCTCGGAAAGAAAACTGATCGTTGGTACCTCCAACACGCCTGGACCAGCAAACTTGCGGGAACTATCGTATGTATGGCGTATCCTTGAGTGTCCTGAATGGATATCAAGTGTCGATGTGCGGATGAGGCCCGTTGGGAATCTCGATAAGCAAGCCAAAACGAAAACTCTCCTAAGGGATTCCCTGGATATCGCAGTAGGGGGTTTGAAAGGCTCAATTCACGTTTATGAAGATCTTCTGAAAAAGCTTTTTCGTCGAGAGCAAGCAGCGAGCAAAAACAATGTTGTGGAGGACATCACTTCCCGAAGGTTGCATTGGCATAGAAACTCGGTGCTTGCGGTCAAATGGTCCTTAGATGGTAAGCGTGCTTTGCTGTCACCGAGTTACATACACTAATTGGCTAGGGCATTATATCATCTCGGGAGGCCAGGAGACTGTGCTCGTACTTTGGCAGCTAGAGACTGAGCGGAAACAAAACTTGCCGCATCTGGGCGCGCCCATTGAAAGTATCGTCGTGTCTCCCACAGGCTCGTCCTACGGTATCCGACTGGCCGACAACTCTGCGATGATTCTATCCACCTCCGAATTACGACCGACTTTCAGCATTGCTGGCGTTCAAATACCCTCCGCAGGGAAGATTGATCGTGTTCGATTACCATTCGTACCTACGGTCGATGCACCCTCTGAAGGCACAAAGAGAGGGCAAGGTTCGCGATTACCAGCTTGTATTTCTCCCTCAGCGGGTAGTCATCTTCTTCTGGCAGTGCCGCCGTCTGTCTCCTCCAGGCAGGCGACATATACAACCCGGAATGCATCTTACTTACAGACCTTCGATCTCGGTGGGGGCCACCAAATCTCGAGGCAGGCTCTCGCCAGGACAAATATTACAACATTGAACATGGGACCTGAATCAAACACCATTAAGGAGCCCAACGTCACTCGAATTCAAACAAGCTTTGATGGTCAATGGTTAGCAACTGTGGATGAATGGATGCCACCAAAGAGAGATGTAGAGCCGCTAGCGTTCGATCAAGACCGAGTGGCAGAGGAGCAGATATTCCGCCGGGAAATCCACCTGAAGTTTTGGTCTTGGAATGACAACACCAAAGTCTGGGAGCTGGTCTCGAGGGTAGACAATCCACACGCGTCAACGGGCGGCAACCCATACAATCAAGGCCGTGTGCTCGACCTGGCCTCAGACCCTAGCGCAGTCGGCTTTGCCACGATTGGTGAAGATGGGACTATCAAGACGTGGAAGCCTGCAATACGCCGAAGAAATGGTCTCGAGGTTCGGAGCAAGGATGGAAAGAGCTTAGGAACTTGGCATTGCAAGCACACTGTCCCCGTAGACTCAGCGAAGCCTATCCCACCGACAAGTATCTTGGATGCGAAGCTAGCATACTCTCAGGATGGTACGATCCTCGCCGCAGGTCTCCAGTCCTCGACGCCGTGCCCAATACACATTATCGATGCTTATATTGGTGAGGTGAAAAGCATCCAGACGGGCTTGTATAGTGGGCCATTATTTGGTTTGGGCATTGTCAGCAAATACTTGATTACGCTGTCACACGAGCTGTGCGTTTGGGACCTTATCACTGACCATCGACAATATGGTATTCAGCTGCACTCATACGGTCTATCCCCAGCGAAGCAGTTAAGCATGACACATCTCACAACTGACGCTGAGAATGGGCTTTTCGCCGTGGCCGTACCCGAAATCGGTACTGGTGCGAATGCAGCGACGGCTATGAAATCGCGAATCGCGGTGTTCGATCCGGCCAATCCCGCGCCTTTGCTTTTGACGCCGTTACCGAATCCAGTCAAGCACCTGCTATCGGCGACTAAGAAGAAGGCTTTCCACATCATTGACTTTGCGGCTGAGATCATGACGGTGGCACCAAGACAGATAGTATCCTCGCTTCCGACAGCTCTGGTGGCCGAGACCGAACAAGCTTCACGCGGACTCCGCGATATCTTTGGAACTGGGCAAACCACAAAGGCTGTGGAGAACGGAGTGGATAAACCGGTCGGATTATTGCCATCGAGGTTTGATAGCATCACGCGAGATACACCTGTGCATGAAGACGATGCAGTGGTTGTTAGTCAGGATAAGCTAGCTGAGGTCTTCGATGTTGGCCCAGCTTATGCAATGCCTCCAGTCACCGATCTATTTGAGCAAGTAGCTAGTCTATACAATGGACGGGCAAGCTGATGAACGATGAATATCTGGTAGCAAAGCAAAGTATACAACGTCTCAAGCTTACATTACCAACTTCCGAAATGCTTTGAACTAAGCTTGAAGCCTGGACAAGACGTCGCTAATGAATAAATTACATGGGCTTCGGGCTTCAGGCTTCTGAGGTACAGAGCAATCATAGGAGTATAGCCAGATTCTCATGCCAACAACTACGAGCAGCAGGGAACTGGTCGTCATGGTAAGTCTTCATGCAGACCGTTGTGTAATGTTCTCACTAATTCTCTATGCATGCAACCATATCCTTCCTTCGCGCCCACTCAGATATTCCCCTCAAACCCAAGACAGCCAGATCCACCACATCAGCAGTGGAGCCCACACCACCGACCAATAAGTCAACACATTGACCACCGTCCTGAAGATTCCAAGATTACGTATGAAAATATGATGTTGCATGATTTCCTCACCAGTATTCACATTCGGAAATTTATCCTCCGGTCTCTCAATGCCCAAGTATTCGCACAACGGGTCCCATCCATCAGTCACCACCCACTCCAGCAGCCTCTCCTTCGACACCACCTCTCGCACATGGGAATAATGCTCGTCGTATCTCTGCAAGCATTTCTCCCTGTTAGTGACCTCGTTGTCGCAGAATACGTTCCAGCTAGTAAGGTTATGAGAATAAAATGCCCCAACGAATGAGGGATTTGTGTAGCGTAGCCATTTCCAGCAAGACCACTGGTGGATCTTGAAGATGGTGTTGTTCATGCTGGTCATCCATTCCTCGGGGTCGCGGTAGTTGAGGATGACTTTGGCATCTGGGTACGCGGTAACCAGCTCTTCGGCAAAAAAACAGCAAGGAGTATCGAGGATGCACTGTGCCCTACCGTCAGTCTTGCTCGTATACTGAATATGGACGCGGCTCACATCGAAGTCCTTGGTAACCATATCGAATTCTCTGCGGCCCCAAGGTCTACCTTCGCCATAGAATTTCGCCCGCAGGGCTGCGTCCCATTTGGGGAGATGGCCAAGCGCAAATCTGTCGACCCAGTCGTATGGCTTGAGACCAAGCTGGACCAATGCTGCTGCGAGTGCTGTTGAGGGGTGATTAGTCGGAGAGACTTCGTTTATTGAATAAATCAGGCAAGACTTTGGTAAGACTAACACGTTGTTCCTGTTCGACCCATACCTAACACCAGGACCTTCATTGGGCGCGTCCTCGTCTCGACTCTTGCCGGTAGTGAGGCTACTTGGAAGATAGACATTTGGCATTGGAGATCTGGAGATCGAGGCATCTAGCAGTCGTGGAAAGCACAACACGCAAGAGCGACTTCAACAGATGGCGTGATCTACTGAGTACTTTGTGTTGCTTATCAGTGAATTCTGATTTCTGCAACCTTGTGTGGCAAGTGATAAGTCTGAAGTGGGTTGTCTCCTATCTGATGGCGGTTAATTAGAATGTGGCGAAATATCTCTCGTTCACTTCTTCACTTGATACCATGTGTTATCTCTCTTTGGTAGATAAAGACATTGTTTGCATCCATGCTCTCCTCAATTCTGATCATCACAGCTCTCGGGGCTCCACGCTTTCTCAGACACGTTCGCAGCTAAAGACCATGTCTATGGGGAAGAGGACAGTCCATGATATGCAAGCTAGGGACATCAGCATTGAACAGATGCATGATCCTTTCTACAAAATCAGTAGTCAAGCTCATCTCTGCACCTTGGAAGCGCAACCAGTTTGCACCAGCCTTGTTATCCTCTCCAACTTGGTATACTTTGCATATCGTGTCAAATGTATTTTCAATGGTCAAGCTTCGGCTACAGGTTTGGAAATCTTCGTGGCATGGACATTCCTGTGTGTTGAGTTTGCTCTAGTTGGTATGTGGCCGCAATTCATCGTTTCCAGACGACGTTAACAGGCATACTGATAGTCTCCATGATTCCGTTGTACATGTTGAGCCTAAGTTCAAAGGGTAAGGTGAAGATGACAGAGATGCTGCACTTGCGAGGAGACGACGTCCCAACAGTCGATATCTTCATTCCATGTTGTGGAGAGCCCATGAATGTGTTGTTAGACACCTTGAGAGCAACACTTGCTCTCGACTATCCAGACGGAAAATTGCGGATCGTTGTGCTTGATGATTGGGATTCTACCGAGGTCGAAAGCCAGGTACTAGGACTAAGAAAGGCGAATGTCTACTACACCGCGCGCAAAGTGGAGGTCAAAACTCACTCCAAAGCCGCCAATTTGAACCACGGCCTTCACTTCGCCACTGGCATTCCAGGAGGTCCATCGGAGCTCATCGCAGTCTTGGACGTAGATATGATCCCTCTCCCACACTGGCTTCGCGCACTCATACCTTCTATTCTGCGGGATGACAAGGTCGCCATGGCAAACCCGCCCCAGCTTTTTTACGATATGCCGGATGGCGATCCTTTGGGTCAGAGCATGAGCTTCATCTATGACTCGATAGCGCCGATGCAGGAAGCGATGAACTCATCCTGGTGCACGGGTTCAGGATGGGTTGCTCGACGTCTAGCTATTGACGAAATCGGTGGAATTCCAACTGATTCGGTTCAAGAAGATATCTGGACTTCCGTCTTCCTGGACGCTCGTGAGTGGAAAGTAGCATATGTGCGGAGAACGTTGCAGTGGGGTTTGATAGGAGACACATTTGCGGCGCACATCAAGATGTTTAAGCGCTGGGCTGTCGGTATCTCTACCCTAGCCCGGCTTTTGACTCACCCTAAGACATTGAACATGACAAGCAATATGCGTATCAGTGTCATTAGCATTAGCTTCAGCTTTGGTGTCACGATCGTGGCGACGACGTTGGTCATGGCGGTGGTGCCTTGTCTGCTTTTCTCTGGGCAACCATTGATAATATACGCAACACCGCAGCAGCTATCCACGCTTCTACGCTTCGGCTTTCTTCAATTCCTTGCGACCTGGATCTATGGATTAGTAGATGCAACAGCAACTGACTTCCACAAGCCGATCTGGCCAGTGAACGCTCAGATGTACTTGGCGCCTTACCAAGTCATGACTCTATTCCACCTGGTCAGCCGAGACACCACTCCAACAGGCCGCATGGAAGCTGGCGAACGCGAACGGAAGGCTCGGATCTCTGGTACAATGGCTCAACGTTTGTGGATCCTGCTATGGGAACAAGGCGCAATAATGCTCCTCGCCATTATGGCAGCTTGCGTTATCGGCGCCTACGTATCCTTTCATGCGGCTGTCGTAGCTGCAGGGGGCTTCAAATCGTACGTCAGTCTTCCAGATCTTGGGAAGGAGATAGGGATCCGAGTTGCCTGGCCACCTGCGTTCGTCCTTTGGACGGCAATCACGGTATCATGCTGGAAGCCAATCGCCTATGTCATCTCTGCACCGGCTATAAGGAGTCGAGAGAGTCTCTTAGAGCGAGACCCGGTTACACAAGTTGCGTATCCGATTGCTGCAGCGGATCCTCGAAATTCCTCAGAGCGGATACGGATTTCGCAACACTTCGCGGTCTTTGCGCTTGGATACTTCGTCTTCGCTGTTTTGGTGTCGTGGCTTTGATCAGCGATTCGCGCTAGTAGAATGGTATGGGTTAGAGGTGCTATCGCGTGCATAGACATTTTTGATCATTCCGCTTGCAAAGATTATGTTTCATAAGATAGAGAAATCACTTTTCAAATGCACTTATAGAACACCTTGCATACGAACCAAGTTCAAGAATATTCATTGCAAAAAGCTTGGGTCCATTCATGCAGTGTGGCTCGAATTGATGCTTTATTCGTGAAGGCCCCGAGCAGATAGTGGCCACATTGTAGACAGAAATGGGGAGGGCTAAAAGTCTATTAAATCTTTGCAAACGTCCAGGATATAAACCGAGTGCTCCCTCGGCAGGCAGTAGTTGCGCAGGGTAGAGAGATCGAAACTTTGCAACGCAGGCGTGCAGAGGAGGAAAGGGCTGATTCATCAACGCTCGAGAAAGGTCGCGCTTAGGTAGCTTAGCCGGTGACTCTTGACACGGCCAACTGGCTGCTTCAGTTCAGGCCGGTTTGCGAGGAAGTCGACGTCAGGTGGCCACAAGTTTTCCCAGGCGGGATAATGTGGGACCGAGTAGCTGCAGAGGCAATCAAGAAAGACAGGGTTTCCTGAGAGGAGGTGCTCCAAGATAATGGCTTGGGAAGTCGACAGTGATGCAGCGGACGCAATGATTAAGATAGTGTGACTTTACAGTATCAGACTGCAACTTTTGACAGCCAATCTGGAGCGCATGCGTAGATAATCGTAGTGTCAATCCTCATGATGTGGAGTTGCTCAGCCCAAGTATTTTCTAACCGCAAACTCCATCATGCCTCCCACTATCCCACCACGATCAGCACCTCATAAACCACGCATAATCTGCTACCACCAGACCCACTACCGAAACAACAGCCTCGTCTCCCTCCTCCCCCTCGTCACCGAAGCTGCCGATACCGTCCCAATCACTCATCTCATACTAGCCGCAATCCACCTGAATGATCCTCCCAGCAACATCACTCTTAACGACGATCCCCCCAACCACCCTAAGAATGAGCCACTATGGGAGGAAGTCAGCATCATGCAGGACATCGGCGTCAAAGTGTTGGGCATGCTGGGCGGAGCCGCACAGGGCAGCTTCCAACGGCTAGATGCGAGTGATGAACAATTTGAGGCTTATTACGTGCCCCTGAGAGATATGATACGGTACCATAGATTGGATGGCATGGATCTGGACGTAGAAGAACAGATGTCTCTCGGTGGGGTAATCAGGCTCATCGACCGCCTCAAAGCCGACTTTGTTCCTGGCTTTCTCATCACACTGGCACCCGTTGCTACAGCACTACAAGGGCGCCCTCACCTCTCCGGATTCGACTACGAAGCGCTGGAAGTCATGCGAGGAAGCAGTATCGCCTGGTATAATACGCAATTCTACAACAACTGGGGCAGGCTGGAGAGCTTCATCGACTACGATGCTATCTTACGCCAAGGATGGAAGCCAGAGAAGGTCGTGGTGGGCGTCTTGACGAATCCGGGGCTTGGACATGGATATATCGAGTTTGAGAATTTGAAGAGGACGCTGGCTGCGCTGACGCAATTCTATCCTGGGTTCGGAGGGGTGATGGGGTGGGAATATTATAACAGTAGGCCTGGCGACGAAGATGCTCCGTGGGAATGGGCTGGGCACATGATGAGGTGTGTGGGGAGTTGCTGATGGTACTTCTGGGCACAAAATTCGAGCTCATGCAATTCAAGACCGCAATGCACAGCTTGAGGTGGATGGAAGGCCTGATATGCAAACCAACTCTCACGAATCCCAATGTTTCATAATGGTCATGCAAGTATGGCGGGAGATCAGCGTTGGGGGCTTTTGACACCTGTGACCTGCTTTGAATGCGGCCCTGCGGTCGACAAGGCGCCGTTGAAGCTGGACCTTCTCAAATGCTTCAGGAAACGGCTTTGAAGGTCGTGTGATGTGTCTCGGAAAAGCATCAAAATCTACCTTACTCCTATGATCGCTCGAATACTCCCAAAAGAATCTGGGAAGGAGTGGCGCGTGACAGCTAGCCTAGCTCGACTTGGGCACCTAGCCTGCACACTTAGTCACTTACAGCTTTGACTTCTGCAATCAAAGCCGGCAGAAGATCAACACAGCTTCTGATAGGTCGATACTAGGCCACACTTTGCCTCTGCCGCCCGGCAGGCCACCTCTTGTGTGCGTGCCGAGCAGCCTCAACCCTGATCAGTGATCAGGTTTCTTCGCAACATCGACATCTTGCTGCTGGCGGTGAGGCTTGCAGGAAAAGGGCCAGACTTGGCCTAGCATATGTGTACGATAGCAGTCACGTAGTCATGAAGTATTGACCTTTCTATGAATGAACTATTGAGATTTTCGTAGTTTTGATAAAAGTGCACGATGTTGTGATTGGCTCACCCCTTTAAAATTGGCTGACCAAGAGTGTGGCTGAACAGGCATGCCCCCGTCCATCGCGAACTTCCTCCCGTCAATGGTGACCATCCTCTGTTTGCACAATCGTTGTCGACTCTGCTGCCAATGTCCATCTGATTGCTTCGCTACAACATCCCAGGACCATTGCAGTCGCAGTGTTTCTCAAGAGATCGCGCAAAGCTTGGTCGCTCCGGCCTTCACAGCCCTACGGTCGCAAAGCCTGTTTAACCCCAACCCCAGCCCCATCGACGAAGACCATTTGGAGTGGACGTGACGGAGTTGTAATTGATCGCGGTAGATGATCAGGACGGTGCATCGCTATCAAGGGCAGGAACCATCATCAAGCAGGCTAAAAAGTGGAACGGTGGAGCGGAGCTCCTTGCTGTCTGCGGAAGCTCGTCCGTCGAAGCTATCTACGAGAGACAAGCGATTGAGTCGTCAAGCTGCGGTGCGATAGGTTCCTCCCGGCCTCTTTGAGGTTGACGAGTCGCCCCACATGAGCAGCGACATCGCGCAAGCGTCCAACGAGGAATGCACGTTCTCGAATACAGTCACACAAGACCTACCACCAAACACCCACTTGGAGCCACCGGGATCAGATACATACGGTAGGATACTATATGAGGCCAACCGGGCTTCTACAAGCCGTTTAGCCGCTATGACGCACGCTAATGAGAAAGGCAGATTCAGCTTCCTCCACGGTAAATCCCTTAGCAAGCTCGAACTACAATTCACCCACCTTATCAGCTTCATCGAATCCGCAAGCCCAAGACACATCGGCGATTCAGATTAGCGGAGGAGAATCATCCACTTTGCCCGCAGGAGTAGCATCTGAGCCGCAGAGACAGGGAGGAGAGGGAACCTCAGGACCCACAGTACCTGTTCGCTCGTCCTCTAATGCAAAAGTACCGACCTTAGGCACGACTCCAATGATTGAGCAGACTACTGCAAACGCTATTCCAACAGCGAGGAGAGGGTCAAAAGGAAGCCTCAAGCCAAAGAGCCGTAGTGGTAGTACCGCGAGCAAACTATCGAAGAAAGAGCGGGCAAATCCTCTGGTCGCTCAAGATCAAGCAAAAGCGGAAACCGAGGACCAAGCAGCAACTCCGAAGAAAAAGAAGAGAAGCGGTTTGTTTTCGTTACTCAATTGCTGTAGTGCCCCGGAAAATGCAAATTCGGTCGGTGGTGATCAGGCAGTCCCGGCGAAGAAGGTACTGCAGCCGAAATCTGGAAGACAGTCAACACCCATGGCGAAGCCGAACGCTAGTGCCGCAGAATCAAGTACAGCAGAATCCAAAACCGCCGAAGAGGGTATAGGCGGACCTGAATATTCAGAGCTCAAAGCAGCTGCCAAACCAACCATGAATACAAGATCATCAACGGAGAGGGTGGCGGCAGAGAAACCTGTCTCACAAAATGCCTTTGTTCCGCCAGCAATGCAAGAGACCAAGGAAACTTCAGCGCCTACAGAGACTCGCGATTCGCCACTACCACCTTTGCCTTCGTCCAATGGCGCGTCATTACGAGACGAGGAAATGGAACAAGGCATGCCCTCAGCTCAGACCGCTGGTGTTGAAGCACCACCACAATTGATCGAACCAGAAGAATCTGTCGCAGAGCAAGGGACCACGATCAATGACCGCACACCTATTCAAGAGCAAAGGGACAGCGATATCGCGATGGTGGACGCCCCACCCGTCGTTCAAGTTGTCGAAGAGCAACCGAAATCAGCGCAAGAGCTAGCCCAGGCACAAACGGCTCTGCCTCCCCCACCTCCAAGGAATGGCCTGAACCGAGATGCTGCAACCTCAATTGCTGTCATACCAAATGAGCAACAGAAGTGGTTGCTACCACCACTGCAGCCACGCTTCCATGGTCGGAAATGCTTAGTATTGGATTTGGACGAGACACTCGTACATAGTAGCTTCAAGGTGCGTAAGCTGCCTCCCTTGTATCGATTAGCCTAATTTAGCTGTAGATTCTTCACCAAGCCGACTTTCAGATACCTGTCGAGATTGAGGGGTCAACCCACACAGTTTATGTCATCAAGAGGCCGGGTGTGGATCAATTCATGAAGCGTGTGGGGGAGCTTTACGAAGTTGTAGTCTTTACTGCTTCCGTCTCAAAGGTATGCTTATCTGATGCTCCAATTTGTCTGGCTCGCGACTGACATGCGTCGCGCTAGTACGGTGACCCCCTCCTCGATCAATTAGACGTCCACAAAGTGGTCCACCACCGCCTATTCCGTGAGAGCTGCTACAACCATCAAGGCAATTACGTCAAGGTACAAACTCGATATCTTAGCCAATGGTGAGGCTATTGTTGACCATATTCTAGGACCTCTCACAAGTTGGTCGCGAACTCAAGAACACAATCATCATCGACAACTCCCCCACTTCCTACATCTTCCACCCACAACACGCCGTACCCATCAGCAGCTGGTTCTCAGACGCCCACGACAACGAACTCCTGGATCTGATACCCGTCCTGGAAGACCTGGCAGGGAACCAAGTCCAGGATGTGAGTCTTGTGCTTGACGTGTCGTTATGACTACCGCCCAAGAGCGATCCGATAATGTGTTCGATTGTTTCGATATACCAGCATAGCGAGCGACCCGGACGGTCTGGAACGTGGCTATAATAGATTGCATCTCCTACATGTTGTAATAAGGGTACCGGTTATTCTTCATCATCCACACCGCCATTATCGCAGGATACCGTCATTGACAGCAGGTAGATGGACGACGCCTTGTGTAAAAACTTGATTGCTGGGAGCGCAGGAGGGGCGGCAATAATTGCAATTTTCTTGGTTTAGGCCTGCTGAGTGTGTGTCTACCAACCTCCGACTCCTAGCGAGCATTTCCTATGTCTCTTGCATCCTGGATGGTGTTATCATCATCCCTATCACACCTCTTAGCGGGCTGTGCCTCGTATAATTCACTATTCTTGCATAGTCCAATTCGACGGAGAGAGGGACTTTGGCGCACAAAAGATCTATTTGGCTAGGGGCTTGAGTCGATTACCCAATAGCTCTAAATTACTCACCTATCTCATCTATCATAGAAAGAATCAATGGTCAAACTTTCTTGTTTTTCTCTGTTTGTTTGTTGTTGAGTTGCTTTGATCAGGGCCAATTTCGGCTTCGAGCACGTGGATCTTGGCTGTATTACTAGACAATCAGCACGACGTTCTATTGAAGTTGAGCTGTTGCCTTCGAGTGCAAATCGATCGTGAAATACTCATCGCGCTTGAATGCTTTGAGCATCAAGTTTCCGCTGATGTACGATGTTTGGATCACTCTCCACTGAGTAACTACAAACCTGTACACAACATCCCGGATGACATGAGAATCTTTCAAGTAATTATCGAACTAGTGGTTGCACTGCTCGATTTCTCACCGGATCAAAGGCAGCTAGTCGCTTCCACTGTTGACCTCGAGAACCAGGGTCTTCGGTATCTGATTAGCCTAAGGACGTCAGTGATACACCAAAGCATACTTCGCAAAAGGCAATCGTCATACCCTTCATCGTCTTATGCCATGAGGTGGTGTGGTTTGCCAGATACGGGCGATCAGCAGCCGCAGACGATTGCGGAGTGTGCGACATCGACGTCGGATGTGGCGAGAGTGGGGTGTAAAGTGTCAGCTTTCTCATGTGGTCTGTCTCACCGCTTACCTGCGGTAATTGGAGTCGTCTTCGGATATTTTCAAGTCGGACTTTAATATATAGATGTAGCTTATGTCAGGCGTTGCTTCCGCTTCTCTGAAACCGGCTGCTAATTTCCGCCTATATCTGGATCAATTGCTATGCGTGGACGCCCCCATGGATACTTGAAAATTCTGCTGTCGGGGTACCACAAGCACCTGAAATCGTCGGCAAAGAGTCTCAAGGGAACGCAATATTGCTGCACAAAGACCGATTCCAAGGATGGAGCTTGTGCTTCATGGAAGGCTTTTTGTATCGCGCTCGCACAATGCTGAGATATGCTTCTGGATGATCACATTTCAATGATCACCTGCGGTAATCACGTTGGATTATGCGTTCCCTGGTATTGTCACCGAAGTATCACCACCACTTTAACCTCGTCAAATAACGATCTTATCAAGGAAACTTGTTGGCCAAGGAACGTGGCCCACGGGGTCACCCCTGCCAGATGAGTTACCTTTTGCGTGTGACAAGGCTGTGGTACTACAGTATGGCAGTAGACGATTGCGGGACGGAAGAGAGAGGCAGTATCTCTCGTCTCTTACAACTGGACGGATGCCATTACTGATTTTGATCACCCAATGGGCTTTCAACGCACAGTTCGCCTTCGATCGTGATCCCTCATTCGTTGCAGAAACTCCAAGATGGACAGGAGAGGCCTGATTCCCGAGATATCACCAGCCTCTTTACATCTAAACTTATTCGATCACTCGTCCAGCTCTCACTTTCCTTCCACCACCACCACTAGCAGAAACAAATCAGTACAGCCTTAATCCAAATTCCCCCCCAATGACAGAATTCTCTATTCACCAGTCTACTCCGCGACCCCACCACAGCGAGATACCAACTCAAGTCTCCTTCACAATTACAATGACACCCTACAATACTCTTCACGGCGCGGCCGAAAGCCACGCGATAGATTCCCACGTCGACAATGATCTCAGCTCTGGTGCTAAGCAATGCACTCCTGACTGGCAGTGTAAGAACCACTGGTGGGCACATTGCCACGGATGGGTGAAGGAACAGCACGATCCATGCGACCTTTGCAGGGTAATAGACCCCTGCAGAAGCTGCTTCGGTAATTTAATATTTCCTAGCGAATGGGTTATAATAGCCTTGCGGAGGAGGAATATCATCCGAATGTGGATTCTGGGGCGACTTCTACAGTCAGTAGGCTCTTATTACGCTGCTACTTGAGTGAGATTCTGACTTTGTTTATAATCAGTGAAGGGTGGGGGGCTGTTTGAGGCGATATTGAACAACCTTGGAGTATTTAAGGAACTGGTGCGGATGGAGTAATGGGCGATATTTTACTTCTCAGTGGGATGTTACATGCGTTGTGGAGCTCTCACTGAGTGCTTCTTTGCGGGTGCGCTATCTGCATTGGTTGTCTAATCTGCTCTTAATGCTTGCCCGCGTGTCTGTTGGTGGTCTTGCTTGCTAGATGAGAATAGCAATACATTTCCCTTACGATATTCCGACTATGCTTACCTTGGTCGTTAACATTGATCCTCGTGGGTGTATACATCTTTATGGAAATGCTCCTAGGTGTACTTGCCAGTACTCGACCTGCCGGCAAGAAATGAGATAATGAAACTTGTGGAATTCAGAGGTCGAGAGCGTGATGCAAATAGCATGAATACTTGCTAACACATCGTGGTTCTGCAGTGGCGGTGAAACGTGAGGATTCGGAGAATTCTTGATATCATGCGATGAATTCATGGTGCTACAAAAGCATGTCCCATGATCATGAAAGTTCGGAGTGGACTGCAATAGCGGGTAGAATATAGAACAGCAGTATTTCCAGAGGGAAAGCATACAAGGCTGGACGTACTCTCTATGAAAGTCGTACATTTGATGGCCAACTCTAGCACTTCAGCAGTCAGCTTAATTCCCCGTTTGCTTGCTTGTGTATCGGGACACAGACTCCTGCCGCATGATTCGGTCGAAGGCCAGATAAGGTTTTTAATCTGACAAGGTAGTACGGTGGGAACAGTCTTCATTTAAACAGGTTTCTTCCCATTCTTTATGGGCTTCAGAACCGGGCTCCCATATGGAGTTCCTCTTGAGTCGTACGAGTCTGTCATCCAATGAATTTTTACGATAACGAAGGTTGTCTCACCGGAGGTATTAGTAGACGAGGCTTACATTCATAGAAGCTTGATATTTGGTGTCTTCCAGCAATACGGATGAGATTGAAGCCGAAGCATGGGCCTTGTACACACGACGCAATGTGGGACCTTTCGGTTGCACAGTCTTTAGTCTCGTCCTTGCCAATGACTACAAAAGACTAATTGAGTCTTTCACTATTTTACATTTATTGTCAGTGAAGAAAGAACTAAGTTCCAGGCAACCGGGTTAACACTACATATCTTGTGGCCCTCGTTCTCAGAGTACCAGATTTAAGGATGCCATATCAAGGTAGCCGCTTCTGCTCGACTCTGAGATCATCATCTCACCGGGTCCGCTAAATCCAGACAAACCATATCTCACAACCATATCTCACAACCATATCTCACAACCATAGGTAACATCCTCTACAGTGTCAACCTTTGTTCCGAAGTCAGCTTGGAAGAGTCTCCAAACTTTACCAAAACATCAGCCTCAAAACCCATCGTCTTACCTATATCCAACGAGCCGACTCACAACAATGACATTTACGAACACGTTTTCGTCTCCAGTGACCATGTTCATCCAATCTCCTCATACCCAGACAGCAAAACCACTTTCGAAGTCCCAGGAACCATCTCACTCTATCATGAAGTCTGGAGATGCTGCAGATGCAGGACAACCAGTTCACTCAGTGTACGGAAATGTCGTGGTCAACTCAGCTATCGAATTTGCAACCACCACAGATGCGATCGCTGCCCCCGTCGATTCACATGACGATCACAGCTCGGATCCTACAGGTCTTCAACCTGCTCCAATTAGGGAAAACGCGCTCTGTTGGCGCTGCTGTGCTTGCGACAACAATGCTTTTATCGCCATTAGGTGGACGCAATGCATAATCTGTAACCATCCTCGTTGTGGGTACTGTCCAGTATATTAGGGCTGAATAGGATGACCTGTGGGATGAGGTGATTGCTCATATAGTATGAAGGAAATGGTAGATGGTCGGGTGCTTGCCATGGTGTTTGGTGTTTTGACTGAGTTCAGTTGAGATTGCAGTCCTTTTTGTTTCGTGTGGCATGCGGAAACAGGAGAACGTTCATCTCTTGGAATGGATTGGCAGCTGAAGGCTTGCATACTGTGATCTGGAGGGTTGATGCTGGTTGCAGCTCAGCATAAGTGTTAGCTTGCTGTATATATAAGAATCCAGATTGCGTTCGAAAGAGATGAATGCTACTTGAAAAGACGAAAAGTCTTGCTTCTTGTTGTTGTGATACCCTACGACCAGCGCACCAGAGCCAGCAACAGTAATTGTTAGGGCCATTAGAACATCACGGGCCCTCAGAGTCGAGCGACGCTGACCGAAGCTGATAATCGTACCGATCAGCTTCGTGGCTGACAGGTCGGAAATTTGTCGCTCATAAACCTTTGTACGACTGACCATAGGAGCCACGGAGTGTGGAAAACATTCGGAGGTTGTCGCCGCATGGTCTCGGATGCTAAGACATCCTATGGGATAGTGGACTAAGTGATCATCGTAACGTTGCACGTGCCGATGGGCACCAACGAGAAAAGCGCATGAGATAGCAGTCGTAGTCATGTGGAAAGAGAATTTCGAATGGATGTACAACAACGGAGAGTCCCTCGTCCTCGTACGAATGATAGCTTGTCGTTATGAGGACTTGAAAAACGATAAGCTTGATGGTGAAACATCATATTCTCCATTGAAGGTTGTTTTTCCCTTGTGTATCTGTCTCCTGATCCCATGACCCTCCATGTCTTGTCTATTGAAGCGTGGGCTTTTCTCCCTTCTGTTTCTCCTCCTCAATTTGTTCAAATGGGCTTGTTCTCTTCGCACCACTCCTTTTCAATCTCGACTGGACCTTTCAAGAGAAGTCTTCTCAAAACGGAAGATACTACTCGTGAAGTCAACCCCGTTGCACATAGAGGGCTTGAGGACATCAAGCACATTATGGACTCCAAACCTAGATGTGATCGAACTTATTCACAAAACTTCCTTGGAATTGAAGTCCTCAGCCACATTCTAGCAACAGCCATGGTCCAGTCCTGTACTATCGCTCTCCTCGGTTTCTCCAGCTCTTCGCCAAGCTTTAACGTAAATCAAGCGATGTCTGAGATGGAAGGCCAACATGGCGGTATTCCAACCACAATCCTAAGAGACCAAAAATGCCCCTTGTGCGCCAGGATTGGCTTTTGGTGCCCATATCACGGCCCAGTAAGACGTGCAACGGTCAAGAACGAAAGTCGACAGGCCAGTCTTGCATTGGCTAAGACAGATCTTATATTTACTACGACCTTCAGCTATTTCAGTATGCTACCCACAGACCAGAATTATGTGACCACTCATGGCAGTACCGTGATAGTTCCTGATGACCCACAGCCTTGGGTATGCTGCAAATTCCGGAAGGAAGGCCTCAGTATGGCCGTCAGACGGATCTACTGTCCCCACAATAGCTGTGCAGCTTGCATCGAGCATGTCAAGAATCAAGCCGCAACCGATGTGGGAACGGGCTGGGTCTCTGCAGCGAGGGCTGTGGAGTATAGCCCCATGATTCCAGGAGTTGGGACATTCACCACCCTTAAGGTATCGGCCGCGGAGATTCTCCATACTTCCGAGCTCTTCAATCTCGACGACCGTGTTGATTGGAAATGTTGCAAGTGCTTCGCAAGAAACAGCGGCCGGAATTCATATTGCCCCCTCTGCTATCACTATCCATGTAGTGGTTGCGACCGCTACATACCGGCTCCATATCCTGGCATCAAGATCGAAGGGACTTGCGATTCTGCAGCAGCAATTGGGCAGCAACACTCGAATCCCATCAAGCCAGAGCCTCGCCCGGGCATCAGCCTTTCAGTCATCGCTTGCAGCTCCGTAGTCAAGCACAATGCCCCTAAAGCAGCTGTCCCCGACCCTAGAGTATTTCGATGCTGCAGCTGCCGCGTGGTCAATAGTCGATGGAATCGTCATTGTGTTCGATGCAACCACGTCCGTTGTTTTCGGTGCTCCGATGTCCACCTCAACCTTGGCGAGAAACCGATCCAAGCCACCTCAACCGGTGGCGGAGACCACTTTGCTCTGACCGAGTATACGAAGAACCAATTCTCAACAATCTTGAAGCTCGTTGGGGGCATTGAGACAAAGGCATTCACCATTGTTCCAAATCCCGCATGCGAGAACGACATCGCTGCTGCAGCCCTTCCCCTCTCTTGTGCCAATGAATGTTGGATGTGTCACATATGCAGGTGGCCCAACAATAGGCTGCTTACCGGGTGCGGTCGGTGCCAGCACCCTCGTTGCGAGTATTGCAATACCTTGGAAGGAGCACTTTCGGTCGGCGCCTCAGCCCACAACGGCATCCACGTACGAGTATATGGCCCATCTCCAGTGCCAGTTGAGTATTGGTGGTATTGCCACCTCTGTACCGCTCTGAATCATGACCGAAATGCGAGCTGCTCGATCTGCGGGCGCATCAAAACTCCACGTGCCTCATCGTCCGCTCAATCGGGTGCACAAGGAGATCATTCATCTCCACCTAGCCTGTCTCAGGATGGCAGCCTCGTACAAGAGCATCTCCCATCTCCAGTCGTGCTAGGAAGTACATGGCAGTGTTGCCGATGCCGAATCTACTCTGTTCCCGGCTTGTTTTTTTGTCGAAACTGCGGCCACAACCGTTGTAAATGGTGCGAGCTACCATCACGGAGAACGCCAGACCACGAAGGCATTTACGAACAGTAACCTATTCCGTCGATGGTCACTCTATCTCACAACAGCGACTGCATATGACACCATAGTCCGCGTCCGGTCAATCTCGACTCTTGGTGGCGATGTCGCGGTTTCGGCTTTCTCAACCCGCTGCCGGAACGTACCACATGTCTTTTATGCGGGCACTCAGGTCCTTGAGTAGTGCGTCTGATTCATCTATTGACCGGGTGCACAATAGGACAGACGGTCGCTAGTGCTAGTGAGTCTATATCATTTACTTGGGAATTAGATACACCGGCTGCTCGCACAACGATGTTCGTGGCATTTGTGAGCGATGGCTTTTTTGCAACTGGTCTTGACATCCTTTAGGTAGATCCATGATGCCTTATGTTATTGGCGTAGTTTGCATGCTTGCGAGAGATACAGGTGATACTGTTGGTTGGGCGTGATTCGAGTGAATGGATGCGTAGCGGGTCCAGGACGAAACAGGATATAGCGACATTAATATTCAAAGCAACCGGGCTAAATAAATGTAGCTAGACCAGTGCGCAGAAGTGAACTTTCGACTGGCGAGGGCACTCTTCAAGACAATGAAACCATTTCGTTCAGTGAGGCTCGAGTGACAAGAGGCCTGATATTATCCCATCGTTCGGCAGAGGCCCCGTTTTGCTTGGCACAGAAAAATAGTTTTTGGAACCCTCAAACAAGTAGCTAGTACAACGATAACACGGGGAGAAACGGTTGATTTTAGCGACTACTGTTATTGATCTGAGGTCGAAGAATCATATTCTGGAGGTTTCGAAGTATTCTCTCAAGAGCGCATCGACTCACACTGTATACAATCCAGGCAAGTGAGGTGTGATCTGCCAAGGAAAACGGGGCCCCTGGTCGCCGAACCATGGGGTACAGGTTAATGAGACCTCGATCAAGATCGATCATTATGCATTAACGCAAAAAGAACATTGGGTTTACAGGACTTTAGGGCTTCTCTGTGTTGCAAAGAGTACACCCTGAACTTAGCTCTACGTGCTTGATCTATTCCTACGCCTGCCCAGCCAACCATTGTTGGATACCTAGAGCCAGTCATACCCAGATTGGTTGAGGAAAGCCGTACTGCAGTCTGTTAGCACACCCCCGTTGCAAATCGTTCTTCAGAACGGAGCCACCTACATTCAGGGGATCGTTAAATCTCAGGTTCTGATCCAATCCGCTCACAGCATCCAGCTCGCTCTTATCCAAGCTCCAGCTAGTAACATCCAGATTCTGGGCCAAGCGTCCTTGCTTGTTGCTCTTCGGGATGACCGCAACATCTCGCTGTGTGGCCCACCTCAACAGGACCTGCGCTGGGGTCTTGCCATGCTTCTCACCAATCTTCTTAATTGTTTGGTTCTCAAACAATAGCGGAGTGTCCTTTGCCCGCTTCATCTCGAGCTCCAAAAATGATTGAGGGCCGAAGGATGAGTAGGCTGTGACGGCGATGCCTTCGCTCTGAGCGAACTTGACGAGGGCCTCTTGTGCGAGGTAGGGATGGTGTTCAATCTGGAGAGTTGCTGGGACGATCTTAGCGTAGCGTAGGATATCCATGATGAGCTGCCCATTCATGTTGCTGATTCCAATTGAATTGGCCATGCCCTTGCCCACAAGCTTCTCCATTGCCTGCCATGTTTCTTGAATGGTTGCGTTGCCGGGTACAACGTTCTTGCCGTCATATGTGAAGCCGGGAGGATAGCGGACAGACGGGTCGACGTATTTCAGGGAGATGGGGAAGTGCACGATGTAGAGGTCGAAGTAATCGATGCCCCAGTCTTCGAGCTGCTTCTTGCAGATGGGCTCAACGCGTTCTTGGTCGTGGAAGGAATTCCAGAGTTTGGAGACAAGGAAGAGTTCTTCACGCTTGACGATGCCTTCTTTAATGGCACGAGCAACACCTTGGCCGGATTCGACTTCATTGCCGTAATCTAGAGGGCGATTAGCACCACACTGCGAGACTGGGGCTGGGCAGCGTAAAGGGCCGGAGCATACCGCATGCACCATCAAAGAGACGGTATCCAGACTTGATCGCATTGTACACTGTGTCGGCACAAGTATCATTGTTTACTTTCCAAAGTCTACGAGAATAGTTAGCACGGAATTGTGCAGAACTGTCGCCATTCCATGCCTACCCAAATCCAACCAAGGGCATCTGGTGGCCACTGTTGAGCTTGACCGTAGGGGAAGCCATGCTTGCGTACGGTCTGGAAATGTTTTGTCGAAGGGAATATGTGAAAGTCTTGTTGATTGAAAGTGGTCGATGGAAGAGCGATGTGGCGCTGATAATTTCGTTGGATCGATGTTGTCAATAGTCAAGCAAATGGCAGAGGCTACTTACCGTTGGAAGGGTTTTATGATGTTCATTTGAGAAAAAGAAGTGAAATTTTCGAAAGAAGTTGAATGGTTTTTCGCCCCGCATACGAAGTCTAAATTCCGGATTTTAGCCTTACTGACAGGGAATGTAACCTCGAACCTAATGTATCCGGCGCCGCGGTACAAAAGCCTTTTGGATTTCCCCCACCTTTTCTCTTACGGTAACGGTTCAGCATGCGGCTAAATGGGTAAAAGCATGCGAGCAGCTTGAGGATGGGAAACTTCGGCGAAGACTTCACGCGAAACCTTCCCTGCACTAAACGGTTGGTTTTATTGGCTGATACAGAGCCTTTGAATGCTATGAGGTCCAGCATGGTCATTGACCTACGTCACCCAGGCTAGAGGACTTGGCAGTGCTGCTCGGATATTCAGGAAACTCGTACGTAAGCTAACAGTGTGTCAGCAAGGCCTTTCGAGACGGTCAACCGACGGAGTCACTCACTTGCATCGATCTGCATGATCTGGGGCAAAGCCAATTTGACCTTGTTTCTGTACAAGGCCGGGGTTTTCAATTGCAACGGGTTCATCTCAAAATAAACCGTGGTCAGCTCCTTCTTATCAGCCAGCTGCCTCTCCACCTCCTCAAACGATGCTAGTAGGTTGGAAGACGCCCACAGCTCTTCTAGGTGTTTGAGATGACTAAGATGACTAAGATGGGTAATTTGGTTGTTGGAGAGGTCGAGTGTACGGAGGTTGGTGTTGCTATCGAGGCCCGAGATCTCAGTCAAAGCGTTGTGCGAGACGTAGAGCTCTTCGAGATTGGGGAGATTCGAAAGGCCGGAGATTCGGGGCAAACGATTCGATTTGATGTCGAGGATCTTGAGATTGTTGAGGTGTGAAATGTTCTGCTTTTGCATGAGACAGAAGCTGTCAAGACGAGAAATATGATGTATACCTTTAATTCCGTAATCTTGTTCTTTCCCAACCACAGCTCCTCGAGACCTGTCAATGTATTCAGATTCTCGATCTCCTACATCTCCGTCAATATAGTCATCCTGGTGCAGCCACACTTCTACCAGCCTACTCTTATCCTATTGGCAGCCAGCTCCAGGTTCCGTAGCTTGGTCAACCCATCGAGATTCTCGATCTTTTGTATCTTGTTCTGCACGAAGTAAATTTCCTTTAGCTCCGTCATGCGATCAACGTTCTTGATGTGCTTAATCTTGTTGAAGCTCAGATCTAGGCTCGTGAGACGTGTGAGGCCATCCAGGCCTTTTATATGTGATAGCAGGTTGTCGTAGAGATCTAGTTCCTGCAGCATCGATCCGAAATTGGGAGGGAGATCGACGTGGGAGATCTGGTTCTGGCGTAGGCACAATTTCTGAGAGACTCGTCAATTGCTGGACGTCGTTCTCGATCCATATGAGGCCGTACCTCGACTTTCGTAAATCGTTCAAGACGCAGCGCGGGTATGGATGAGATGCGGCAATGGACGAGGTCGATGTCCTAGATAGAGGCAGTTTATTAGAACGTAAAGAGATTGTGCATATATTGGCAGCATACATCAGTATCAAGCTCATAGTCATCAAGCAGGTCTGCCCCGTCCCCACGTCAGCAAAAACGCAGAGAAAGAAGAGATGTGCCAACCTTCGTCTGCGTTGATCTGCTCTACCAGCGGTGCATCTTCATCCGAGTATTCTGGATCTGATAGGATCTCTGCATTTGTGACTACTGCTCTCCGGTCCACTCGTAGCTTGCCGTCCCAGCCTTTGCTGTCGTGGAGGGTTGTACCGTTGGTGGGGGGCGGGACACCTGGGGAAGTGGTGGGGGGATCCATTGTGCGGGAAGTGGTCAGGTTTTTGGACGATACGGAGTAGAGAAGCTAGGATCTCTCACACTGTTTGATCCTGAACTTGGAAATAGCATTTGAAGAATAGCCGAGGTTTATCCCGTTTCTGTCGGGACGGCAGTTTCTATCAAGCTCACCAATACCAGGCTTGGCGAAGTATTGATTACATTCAATCTAGCAACTTGTATGGCAGTAGTGTAGATATTGGTAAATCTAAAGGTTCCACGCCTCATCCAACTCCTCCAAACCTCTTAGCTAATTACTTTCCATTCTTGCTTCGAGACTGGTCTTCTCGAGCTATAGGCCTTGCTCAGCTCTTTACATGATGATCAGTCAAAGCAAAGCTGCAAAGAGAGCAAGTCAATGCTAGAAGTGGCCACATTCGTGGTCCTTTAGACCTCGATCTTCACTCTGCGCGGATTACCTCGATGATTGCCTCACCGCCGTTGGGAGCGTGCCAGATCTTCTTGATGAACAATCCTTCTGATTCCAAGAGCATGTGCCACTGCCTCTCTCTCCTCTCGGCTCCGGTATGCAGCAACATCATGAAGATCTCCATCGCCGCCGGAAAAACAGGACATCCTGTGTCTGGTAAAACAAGTTCGTTGATGTATAGGCGCGAATGGCCTTTTTTCATTGCGGGAATTGTGTTGCGTAGTATCTTTCTAGCGTCTTCCTCTGCCCAATCATGCAGCATCAAATGGGAAACATAGATCTGTGCACCAGAACAGCAGAGTCTGTTTGGCGTAATACGAGATACTCCAGCTTCACCCGCATGACACGAGCTTTCGGTCGTATTAACGACGTCCGAAGAATGTATGCTGAATGACAATCTACTAATGTGTAGCTCCGCCGCTCCAGAAAAGGCAGCTAGTTCGTGAATCGAGATGGGGGTTTGATCTGCCTCAGCTATGCAATTGAATGGGCCTAGCTCAACAGCAATTTCTGCACAGAAAGCTTGGATCGGCTGATAACGCTTTAGTCAGTATTGCGTCTCCTCGTTATTTTGGAGTAGTGCTAGAGAAAACAAAGAAGAGGATCTACAAAAGTTCATGGGATTTAAATAAGCGTAATGACGTTGGAGAGACGGCGCTGGCTTTCACTAAGAAGAGGAAGAATGAGCGAATGAAAAAATGTTGAAATTGCATGCAGCCATGCAAGAGGGTTCCTGATGCTCTTGCCATCCTCGAAAGCAGGTATAAGTAGAAATGACAGGAAGGAAGGGGAGGGCAAAAGTACTTCTATGGAAAGTATATTCGATTTACGAAGACGACTCGTTGCAATTCAACCTACCCTTATGCTCGCTGATGTAAAAGTCTCAGATCAACGGAAGGTACTGTATCTACTGGATATAGGCTTCGTGCGTTCTGCCGTGAAATTCCTAGCCTGACGGTTCGTGCGAGTTTGCGATCAACTCGAAGGACTGTGGTCCACGTTAGAAGCACATATTACTAGGTAGGCAGATTTGCTGTAGGACTACTACATTTTCCTAATTCCGGGTTTCATGATCCAAATGGCTCGAATACTTCACACAGGTATACGCAGGGTTTTACCGAACCTGTAGTGAGCTCAGCCTCCTCTGCTCTGGATTTAGCTAATTCCTAAACACCAGTGATTAGATCTAGTAACCCAAGTCAATGCAATTTTGGATGGACATATAGTCAACGTTTCGTGCACAAAGACAGAAAGTGCTTAACAGTTACAATCGTACTGATACTTGAGATGGAGTAGTGCCGCTGCACTGATATGTGCGGGTCGTCTTAGCTCGGCTTTCAAGATGGTGGGATGAGCTAACGACAGCTTTCTGTTCTTTTCATTGTAGTGCGCTCGACAGTTGGATGGGTGAACGTGTACGATTCGGCATTGGCAATGGGGTATAGTACAGTAATATACACAGTCCTGTCCCATTTCCTTCTATTCCCAAAGCTTTTCGATGGTATCAAGCTCTTGCCCAAGATATCTCCTACCCTGTCTTTGTACTCATCATGCCGCACTGTATGCCATAGACAATAGTTCGAGTACGTAACGAGTTTCCATGCCTTCTCAGCATAGCAACGATCCCAATCCTCGCGGCCACGGCTTCGACTTATGACTGCCACTTTCGGCTGACCTTGGCAATGACTATATGTAGGCTATTAGCAAAGCTCTGCTGCGAAGCGTTGATTCTAGGAGTAGCACATACTGTGCAGGGCGACGACGCTGAATATGAATCCGAGAGAGAGCACTAGAACAACGACTGGGTCGACTTTCAAGCCAGGGGACTCGTCCGTGTATAATCCTACACGTAGCATGCATTAGCCTCTGTTATTTTGCCCGAGAAACCCCTTTTGATCAAATTCTCATGTCCCTCCTTACATCGCTCGCTTTTTCGCACCCAGTGTCCTCCTGGCGGCGCCGCTGCCGCTGGGGCCCTTTCGCCGGTGCCCTGTTCCATTCTTTTGATTCTCCATCGGCTTCTGAAGGGGAAGGTCCACATACTCAGCATGGTACTTGAGCTACCTCCTGCGCCTGCCGCCCTCGTGCTCGTTGGTCTTGCATTCGCGACCTTGTCCGCTCTATCTTGTGCGGCCTTCCTCCTGATTGCTGTCTTAGGCCCGCCTGGTGGTGAAAGATTTCTCCCGCTGCTGACGCCTGCAGAAGCTGGTGGGGAGGTCGGTGAGGATGGGCCTGGGGACGACTAAGGGGGCTAGGTCAGCTCTATCGATCGTCTCGGGAGACGTCGCGATGGGAAGTTCCCTCCGAAATCAGGACCATGGGCATGAATAGACACTAGTAGACACTCTGGGTAGTAGTGTCGAGTTGGGCAGAATGTGATTGCGAGGGTACTGCAGGCCAGGGTTGAAGACGTACCATCGTGGTCGCGAGGGATTGGAAAGTGTGCGATTAGGCGACGGACTGCTCAGTGTCGTCTACTAGCTGTACAAGGAGCCACGGGAGTATTGAGAGTTGAGATGTGAGTTGTGAGTGCGTTCTGATTTGTTCTTAGTGGAGCTTGGGCAAGAGTCCGAAAAGGACAGCGATTTATTTCTATAATGGCGCTAGTGCAGATCATCTTGGCACAAATCTGGGGATTTGGGTTTAGCCTAATCAACTACATTGTTGTATTCAGAGAAATGCCTTGCAAAGACAGGGAATGCCGCACTAAGTTGGAAGAGGACGCCCAGTCGATGTAAGACCCGGAACCGCGCTCAGCCGCAGATTTTACAGATTTTCATTCCATTGATTGTTTTCCACGTGCGTTCATTGGGTAGCTGCTATCGAATTGCAGCATGCTATACTGCTTTGCTATAAAGCATCGCATCTAGTGCAGCACATGTCTCATCCATCGAACCTCACTCTCTTCATTATTTGAGCCACTTAACCCACTAAGCGAACGTCGAAGGCCGTTGGGCAGCGAACAGCTTGCCCTTGGAGACAGTCTTGGCGACACGGTGAGGAAGAGGGAATTTGAGATTCTTGCTGAGAAGTTGCTTGATATAGGGACGCTTGACATCATCGGTCTTCTCGATCTCGACGACCCTGAGGATCTGCGCGGATTAACTAATCAGCAATTTAAATTTCAATGAGGACGATCGTGGGGCTGCCATACGTGAACAGACCTGAAGCGAGCCCTATGTCTCGCTGCCATATCCTGGTAGAGAGCATCCACTGCCTCTGTCCTTGACATCTCCCTGTATTCTTTGTACATATTGTGTGTGCCGGAGCGCGAGTCGTACCGAATCCAGATACCGAAGTTCTTGACCCTTGTAGGGTGCTTCTCGTGAATCTAGCAATCCGTCATTGTTAGCCAATGCGCTGACAGATATTATGACCTGTCGATGTAGCCCTGCCACAGTCCACTAGCACTCGCGATAGTCACATACCAGATTGATGCTGATGATTTCGCCATTTGATTTCTTGACCTTCCTCAGCTTCATCAAAAAGTACCAGAACCTTGACTTCGCAACCACGGTGTTTGGTGCGAATATGCGCATGCGATAGAGCATTGGGGTTGGGTTTGTGTCGCTTGGCAGATGACGGCCGATGACCTGGTATTCGTTGAGGCGCCCTGAATATATTCAAATTAGCATCAAAGTCCTTCAATGTAGTTGTATTAAATCCTAGCTCCCATGACTGTCTAGAGGCCGCCCATCGCTCATTCACGCCGGCAACCCTTCGCAGGTTGTGAATGCACTATTTTCCCATAACAACGCTCGTTTCTCTTGCTCTCCTTGTGTGTATTCCTAGGCGTGGTTGTCCTTTTGGTGAGTGCTTTGGAAGGGGATGGCCGAAGAATGTGCTTTGAGCGCTGCAAACTGAGGGACAGGATGTAGCTTACCCATCTGTAGGCGTCAGCAGATATTCAGGCGCAGCGACTGAGCGTACCTACAGTGATTGGTGCGGTGGAGGGAGTCTCGAACTTCTGAGATGTCGACGTCGAACATGGTTCTGATTTTTTGGTGGGCCATCGATTTAGCGAGACGCGCTAAAATTTCAGCCCTAAGATCACATTTCAATGTCTTGGCTCGACTTATATTTCATTCCAGGCCCCAAGGCTTTACGGTGTACTCCTGCTGAGAGTTTCGTGTGATCTTAAATCAGTGCCATTTACAGTGGAGCTACGGTGTTACGAGATGGAGGTCCTATTTCGCGACTTCCAGACCGCCAATGCCGAAATGTCAGGCCCTGGCCTCGCGGCAACCATCGCTCCAATTGCACCTCCCAACTACCTAAATCGCCTAGACGCGATATACAAAGAATCCAACGCCGCTTCAGTCTCACGAGATATTGCCTTCGGCCTGACCAAAAGCGCACACGCTGCAATTCAATATCCAAACCCAGAAATAGACACCTGGACGGATATATACTCCGCGTATTGGTATGCTATTGCCGGAATAATAGCTGCTGAGCAGACTACATCGAGACCAGATTGGCAGAGGGTGTACATGGCATGGAAAGATCTCGCGAATTGTGTGATCAAGGGCTATAGTGGTGGTGTACTGGAAGCTTGGACGCTGCCTGTCCTGTACATCACTGGGAAACACCTACGCATCTTTGCAATCAAGGCAGATGAAAGTGCCGGTAGTGATGCTAGTTTCAATACTGGAGGCTTGCAGGAAGATATTGCGGGGGACTTTGGCAAGAATCAGAAGCTGGAGGATGCGGCGAGGGTGACCAATCGGATGTTTACACTTTGCATTAGTGATAGGTATGTAGAAATGGAAGCATTCAACTTGCAGAGGCGTTCCTTTATGACAACGTTGCTAAGGTGAGTTTTCCAGAGCACCGCTCGAAGAATCACGCAAATGGGGCCTCTACTACACCACGAACCTCCTCTTCAAAACCTACTTCAAGCTCAACTCCATTGGCCTCTCCAAAAACATCCTGCGCGCGCTATCAGCCTCGAGAACAGACATGCCAGATCTAGACGCCTTTCCAAGATCCCACATCGTCACCTTTAAATACTACGTTGGAGTGATTCAATTCCTGGAGGAAGACTACGCTACAGCAGAAGAGAACCTGACGTCCGCTTGGCACATGTGCTATACATCTGCCAAACGCAACATTGAGCTCATCCTGACCTATCTCGTTCCAACGCTCCTCCTAACAAAACAGCGGCTCCCATCCTCACGACTGTTATCACCCTACCCTCGCCTCGCCCGCCTCTTCGCTCCCCTCGTCTCAGCCATCCGCAGCGGCTCACTCTCAGCCTTCGACACCGCCCTCGCAGATGGAGAAACCGAGTTCGTCAAGCGTCGCATCTACCTGACTCTAGAGCGAGGGCGAGACATATGCTTGAGGAACTTGCTTCGAAAAGTCTTCCTAGCCGCTGGCCTAGACGAACAGGGGAAGAGGAATACAAGGATCAAGGTCGATGAGTTCAAGGCTGCGATTCGAATGGGCGAGAGGATTGGAGAGGACGATATGACGGATCGAGAGGACTTGGAAAGTGATGAGGTGGAATGCTTGGTTGCTAATATGATCTATAAGGCAAGTTAGCTTTCCCTGCTCCTACTGAACGACATACTGTTTACCATCCTTACTGATCGTCTATCTCTAGAACCTCATGAGGGGATATATTTCCCGAGCTCACGGCACCGTCGTCCTCTCCAAGAACGGTGCTTTTCCAGGTACAGGCATCTGAACGCTCAACGTTTCAATCGCTTTCAACCAGAGCACCATAAGCCAACCACTTCTGCTCGCTCCATCGGCTGGTCAGGCTTCACTTTCGCTTCTCTAAAAGGCTATACAGATGCTTGCACAGTACAAGGCATCAAGGCATCTCCCAAATTGCTGCCTACCGAGGACATCCACCCAACACCCGCCGCTATCACCGAGCACAAGCTGCATCGAGTCTACCTTGCACGAGCTCCAACATGACTTAAAGGCTTGTCTCAAGCTAGCGTCGAGCTGTTGGTGCGGCAGACTCGCGCTTTACCTTATCTTCAGACACGGTTGCATCCTTCCTCCACCTCGCTATATCCGGTCTAGAGTTTGCGCACCGCATATGCGCCCAGACCTCGTGACTCACAATGCGTTTGCCGTGCATGAGGAAGGAGAGCTACTGCCTAGAGATCAAGCGTGGTGAGACAAAAGCTACTTGAGCAGAACATGAGCTCTAAACCGGTTTGATTGAGCTGATAGCTGAGCCATCGTTCGGTAACGGTCCCATGAAGGAACGAGTGTCTAGAAGTAGAAGAGCAATAAGTGCTAAGAAAGACATCATCTGTGTCCCCAAACGCCTGCCTAGCATCAAGGCAAAATCCGTCGCAAGTGTGCCAGCCAACTTTTGGCCGCCAATGGGCAAGAGAATAGTATAACACAAATTGCCAACCAAACGCCTGGTATCCTCCCCAAGAGTGAGTAGATGTACATGAGTAATTTGATTGTAGAAATCGTAGACTGTTGTGACGGAAAGATAAGATGAGCGCGAGCTTTTTTTTTAGAGCTGAGATGATAGGTTGGTGGCGTGTACCAGCTGTGCAAATTTGCTGGTACCTCAGTCGTGTCTAGCGAGGTGTGCGTGGTGACTTAGCAATACTCGAGATGTCGTCCTAGAGGTAGGCAACCTCCACGTCAGCAAATCTGCCTACATGATCAAGCACGAAAGAGTCACCAATTGTATACGTACCACATGATTGCACATAGCAACGAACAAATCAAAGAACAGCAGCCCACCAGCCTCCATCTCCATCTGCATAGTGCCGCTCCTCTTAAAAGTCCCTCGGCTTCGGATAATCAAAGCTAGGTAGTGTGCCCGCAGCTTCGAGTCATTCTCAGGCGTATTAGCATAGGCATACCTCGCACTTGCGAGAATAGTGTTGCACTGAATGCCCGACTGCAGCCCCTGCTTCCTCAATGCCAGCCTCTTCAACTCATCCAACCCATACCGTTCAGCGGTACAGTAAACCATTGTATCCTTCAACAATGACTGCCCCGCCCCAGCATGATAGACCGTAGACTCGCTTCCACCATTATCAGCCGGGTCTTCAAGCTCCCACGCATTTCGGCGTTTGTTGTGTAGCAGGCGGGGGTAGTAGTCGCCTTTGTAGAGGTACTCGAGAACGGAGGAGAAGATCTCAGGGACTTCTTCGGGGAGATTGACGCGTTTGGAGGTCGATTCGAGGAATTGACCGCGGCAGATGGCGGCGAAGAAGGGGGAGTTGGAGAGGATGTCTTCGTGGGCGGCGAAGAGGCGTTGGGAGGGGCCGACGCAGAGTGTTACGATTGGGGAGGTTAGGTTGGTGGGGCTGGTGGGTTGTTAGGATGGCGTAAGTATCTGGAGTGGGGAAGGAGAGACTTGCCTGCCCATGGGTGGGTTTTCGGGCTTCCTGGTCCGTGATTTATCGACCTTTCTTGTAGCTGCTGCATGTTTCTCTTGGAAGGACCGCTTGGTCGTCCGGGATGTAGAGACAGATTTGGAAGCTCGGTGCTTGGAGAAGCTGTCATTATGATGATTTCGTCGGGAAAACATGATTAGCTTCTGCGTCAAGGAAGTGTTCTGGGCCGAGAGACTCGAATGTAGATGATGGATCTCAATGAAGGCGTATTGAGAGACGAATTGAGAGACGATGAAAACAATTCACATTGCTTCGTTTCATATAAGGCATCAGCCAGGCATCCAGAGCTTCGAATCACCTTTGCAAAGAAGGGGTTATGGGTTGCTCATATATGCGTTGCTTGCCAACCTAGTCGAAGGCAGCCAGGATTGACATCCATCTCATTGGCGCGTCGACCGCGTAAAGTGTTGCGCGAACATAACCCGATATCACCTGACCCTTGAAAGTGAGTCTGAGCCCATACAAATTTGGTCGGGCCAAACTACATTCGTTCAGGGATCAGGGAGCTCGTATAGTGGATGCAAGGGTTCTGTCAAGCCATCGTCTGCGGGGAAGCAGTCCCGGTAAATTGTGATAACCTTTGCCCCAACGACCATGCACCTGGACCGCAGCCACGGTAACGAGTCTAACGATGGAGGGGACCGTTGCCTGAGGCTCTTTCCGATTACTGAACTTCAATGCATCATATGAGATGGTACCTGAGCAGAAGAAGCCGCTTCGATTGACTCAAAGAAGGCGTGTGCAGTGAAATTAACTTCCTGCCATAAAGCTGTCAGCAACGGGGTCCTCAGCCCCTTGCACAACGATCCGCTAGTCAGCTGTGATAGCTCAACGCTACAAATTTAGTCAGGAACCGAATGCAGGGTTCTGGTGGCAACTTGCTATCGATCTCCGGATTTCGACGGGTAGTCAAAGGCACGCAGTGATTGGCACAGCTTGGCAATGCCATGTGATATGGACAAGTAAAACATCTGCGAGTCTAAGGATTGTGGCGTTGACGTGTAGTGAACGGAAGCTGGAAAGCGTGCATTTTAGCGGCTCTCTACTATAAATGCTGAATCCATGCCACGACGAGCTAAGGTAGAGAACCTAGGCTGTCCCTCTCCGTACTAGCCATGTAGAGCACAACCCCCACAATCGATACACGAATACATCAATTATATAGCATGTCGCTAAGTTCTCATAGGCAAGCGATACATGTCTTGTTTGAAGTTGAGATACAGCGACGGCCAGGACATCTTATGAGGAATAAGAATTGATATAATGCTTTACGACCTGGAGATGCCACTCGATCCCTTCCACCGGCAGAGGGCTCGTTTAGCGCGATGCCAAGGAAACGAGCCCTCTTTCTGCCGGGGAGGAGGTATACGTTCTCAAACAGACTCGTTCTTCTCCAAGAGGATGCAATGTCAAAAACTAAGTTAAAAGATGGATAGCGTGTAATATTTTAACACATCAAAACACTAAAGTATGAGCGATGTTTCGAACGAGTATCAAGCGAGCAATACGCTAGATCACCAAGCGGCTTATTTCTTTTGGGAATTTCTACTGATTCCTCGACTCATCTACCGATGAAAATGAACAACAAACACATTCGGAGGGCAGGAAATGGAGTTTCTTGTTGTGGCAGGTCCCGGATATTGTTTTATATCCTACTTATCATCATCGAGAAGAAGAGGTCATTGCGCTCAGGAAAGAGTAAATTAGTCATAGTCCTCTCTCATCCACTCGAAGAAGAGACGACTTCTCCGCTTGTGCAGATTATTAAACTCGTCGCTTTCGGCTCATCCATGTCATGAAATTACCGGTCTCTGCTTATTTACAGACAGAAAGACATCATCCACGCCCATCCACATCATGGGCGTCACCCTCTTCGCTCAATATTACGATGGGTCACATATACTTGACTCATCTTCTTCTTGAATATCGCCACTTCCAACTCCTCGAACATGCAATTCAATCTATTCTTTGACCTTCTCGAGTTCCTCCTCGGTCGTATTCTCCCTATGCTCACCATACTTAAGTGGTCGTTAACCATCCAGACAAGTCAGATAAAGGGATACAATACCGCTTCGCCATCAATGATGATATAGCTTGTCAACTCATAGAGTTCGTCGTACGGAATACCCTGCCTCGGACTGTACGTTTTGCCCTTTAGTGTTCCTGGGAGCCTCGAAGAGCGCAGCACACGAAAGCCATGCTGCTCATTGAACGACAAATTCATGTCCTTCGTCGTGTGGCTTAAAAGGCGATCTTTACGTAGTGTACCTACCAGACTACACACCTCTATGAAGGTGCCGTAATCCTTGTGCTTTCTGAGGGAACTGAGTAAGATCGCAAAGGAACCTTTATTTTCCTGGCTGCAGATACCAGCTTCGGACTCTCCATTGGCACCGTCGCGCTTTGCGCAGATGGATCGGGGCCGCTATGAGACTTTTACCCATCGCTGACTATTTGTAGGATCTTTATCGACAAAATAGTTGCACGACGCTTGTGAGTAGTATTTGTCAATTGCATGGGGTGTATCCCGCTTCTTTATACTGTGAGCACACACCTTTGTGACTTTTTCGCGAAAACGATCATTAGGGTCGTCATCGAATGGCCCCAGCACCGCTGGTACGTTCATTAAATCATTGGGAACGATGATCAGAGTGGAATACGGTAGGAACCCTCCCGCATTCAAGCCGTATGCTCTACCATGATTGTACTCCTTGCTTGTGCATTTTGCTGAGTTCTTCCTCGTGTGTTTGCGCTTCCGCAGGGGTTGAGCCATGGTTTCAGAAATTTTGAGGCGCAGAACGGAGCTTTTAAAATGATTAGCAGCTGAAATCTTAAGGAGGTTGATTGGTATGGAGAGAAATTCAAGCAGTAAATGGGAAAGCGTAAGTACAAATCATCACCTGCAATTGCCAATGATATGAACAAAGAGATAGGGGGGGGGCGTTACTAACATTGTGTACCAGCCATTGTTGCTAATAATGGTAACTTTCTAGAGCAGGGTTACGCATGCCATGAATTCTACCGGGTATCAAAAACAACAAAGTCGTTACTCTTTTAGACACCTGTTCTGAGAAATTGGGACTGGATGAATTCTTGACGCATCAAGTCCTGGCTCTTGCGCCTCTTCAATCAGCCGCTCTGCGTCAAAGTCTGAAGTGTGACGTAAAAGGGTCTCGTAAAGACTCCATCTTGATGTATCTTTGTATGAAGGAGGAATCCCCAAGTTTTCAGATCTTGTGAGTGATACCATTCTATGTTTCGACAAAGATGAGCACACCTCAGCGTAATATCAAGAGCGCCTCCTTGTAACGTTTTGACTCTACTGCTTTGCGGGCCATAATACTGTCCATTTCCTGAGAGATGAGTGACCATTTTAATAGAACACCCTAAAACGCTTGTTCTTTCAGAAACATTCAACGGAATCTTCGCTTGTGTGTGGTAGAAATGATTTTGACATTGCATCGAGGTGAGAAGTGAGTTGACAACCCAACGAAGTCCTTACTAGTAGGACGGTCCTCTCCGAAGGATTTTCGGTCTCTTTTCTGACAGCCGAGGCGATGCGCCGAAAAAAAGTTGCACGCGAGCAAACGTCACCATCGCTGCCAACAAGCAATTTCCATTGCCCCTTGGGGTCTTCGATCAAGTATTTCCTTTCTATTCCTTCCTATGTGATATTGAGAGATAGCATTGCATGGTGTTTACCTTTAAACAAAACTTAAATCCATTACTGTACAGTCTTTACTCGTCTCCTAGACTTGGTCGTGTGCTAGGTCGTGTGCTAGGTTGCGTGCCTCCAAAGATGGCTTTCCTTTCTCACCTCAATCCCATACCCTCTTTTCCTGCTCACACTGGCCCTTACAAAGTTGGAACACAAGACATTGAAATACCCATCTCCGAGCTATCGTCTCCTGCGCCCAGTCCTGAGCCCACGATCCCTACTGTCAGCTTTCGAATTTTCTACCCTTGCGATACGAACAGCGCCCATTCCCAGAAATCAATTCATTGGCTACCAAATCCGCAAGGGGGATACTTCCACGGATATGCAAAGTTCTTGGGCTCCAGTCCACGGCTGGCGTCCTTCCTCTCGTAAGAACCAGCACACTTGTACTCCCACTGACTTAGCTAACAGAAAGTGTCCAGATACTTGCCCATCATCAGACCAATCTTCTATACTACTATTCCTGCCCTACCCAACGCCAAGATAGCTGCCCTTCCCCAGAACACCCAAAAATGGCCTGTCATGGTACTCTCCCATGGGCTAGGTGGAACGAGAAATGGATACAGCCATCTGTGCGGCTCATTGGCAAGCCATGGCATGGTAGTGGTAGCGCCTGAACACCGCGATGGGAGCGCGCCCATATCATATATCAGCACTGCTAAGGGTCAGCCACCTAAGACTGTCGACTACCTACATCTGCCCCATAACCCACCGAAGGATTTGTTGGAAGGAGTAGAAGATCAGCGGATGCATCAATCAAAGATTCGCTGTTGGGAATTGGGGCTGATCCATGACGCTCTTCTCAAATTCGATGATGGGAAGGAGCTTTCCAATATGGCTCTCCCAAATCTGACTCAAGACCCCAATCTGTCCATGTTCGCATCCAACCTCGACATCCACACACCAGGCAAGATCTCCTGGGCAGGCCACTCCTACGGAGCAGCCACAATCCTTCAATTCCTTAAATCTGTTTACTACCCACCCGACCACACAGCACCCTCATCTTACAAGCCCCTCTACGCCCCGTCACGCAACTCCGCCATCACACAACAGATTACGTCCTCCTCACCCATCGTCCTATTAGACCTCTGGGCACCCCCGCTCTTTGTTCCCCGCCTGAAGTGGCTCTGGCAGAAACCCCTTCCCGCGTACGACACCCGGACTGGCTCGCCACCACTCGCAATACTCAGCGAGGCTTTCTTCAAATGGCGGAGTAATCTGGAGGATACAAAGCGCGCATTATTGCCAGCTAATGGACAGTGTCCCGATGTTAAACCACATATCTTCTATCCTATTTCCTCCGCGCATCTGTCTCAGTCGGATTTCGGTCTCCTGTATCCATATCTCACTAGGAGATTCATGAAAGCGTTGGACCCGGAGCGGACATTACGGCTGAATGTGCGCGCGATCCTCGAAAGCCTCAGGAGGGGCGGTATCAATGTTGCAGATACTTCGGACCACGAGATGGAGCTCTCAACCGGGGGAGAACCCAGCAACCCAAAGGAAGTCGAAGACAAACAGGCTTTCCCTTTGAGCCAAGATCACACAATCCTGGCGACAGATGGTAGCATCAAGGGGTGGATCGCCGTGCCCCCTTACCAAGTCAAAGACGAGGTCAGGACGAACGGTTTCCGCACCGAGGTGAAAACCACAAGAGAGGCTAAGATGAATGGGAAAGCAAACGGGTATATCGAGGCAGGATCTCCATCCGAGGCTGTCATGAATGGGGAGGTAATGAAGTAATAGCGAAGCACGAGGCAAGGCAGGACAAGAAGAAGTCGTTTCAGCATACATGTCAAGCGATTCAGCGAGCGATTTTCGCATAGCGAGGGGCATCAATCATCAGATAGAAGCATGGTGTCTATGATCAAATACCGAGCAATATAGACCCAAACCAACTAATCAACACACCACATCTGCCGCACGCCCCCATTCCAAATCATTCCCCCCACATGTTCCCACCACCCCGCAACACATTTGATTATTCCTCTTGCTTCATCCCCTGCATCTTCACCTTCGTCGAGTAAGAAAACCCCTATTACTGATGCCTCGCTCGGTAAATAGCCGCTGCGACTCGGTTGCGAATTCTTCCACGGCTTCGTACACCACGACTTCGTAGGGGTAGGTTGCTCAGGGAGATGGACTCGCCGAGCCGAGCGTCAAGCACTTTATCCTATTCTTCTATGATCGATAAAAGCAGGCTTTCATGGTGAATTTTCTCGGGTGAATTTTCTGGTATTTCCTCCGAGAGGATGACTGCTGCGTTACCTGGAGTTACTACTTCTCCAAAGGTTTGCGTGATGGCCGCGTGCGGCTGGCTAGGATCGGTTTGCGAAGCTAGGCCGGTAGACTTGTAGCAGGGTTGATATCAGGTATTCTGGATTGGTTCTTTGACTATAAGGCGGATTTGACGGAGATGAACGAGATCTTTCCAGGCATCGGGATTTAGCGGTTGCAAAACTCATGCGAAAGCTTGACATAGTAGATCCATCCCACACACAATGCGCGGCATGCGCAGGTCATAATAGATGAGAGCGGACTTTGATTTCAGCGGCTACATAGTCCTATCATTGATTTAGTTTTTTGGAAACCGAGTCAAACAGAATTATAAAAAATAATTATACTTGAAAAACAACTGTCTAAAGGGGGGATTCGAACCGGTAACTCTTTAGTCGCCAAGCTTTGAGATTTAAATTAGTAAATCTTCAAAAAAGATTTATCTTTAGTTGTGCGAGGCCCATTCAATTTCTTGAACAATGGGTACAGCGCTATTTAATATTATTACTCTATTAATTTCTTCTAATAATATCGGGGTGTAGATTTTAGGCCTTCGAGATATATTTCTCGTAATAGTCTCGGTATCCTATTCTACAACTATTAATAACTAGTAGATCTCAATTCAGCCCCTATCTGAAAGACCTAGGAAATACGACGTTGAATAAAGGCCTCTATTCGCTACTAGTATAGTGTAACGCCATAATGCGTTCCAGCTTAAGTACCATAATAGGGGTGTTCTAGCGTTGGCCCGAACACCCCGCGCCGCTCTTTTGGTCTATTAGTACATGCCTTAGGCGTTACATATAGATAATAATCTAGCTAAGTGCGATTTTGGCTTATATACAGGTTCATAAGGCTGATGACTAATCTGACCCCTCAGCATGAATCTATTATGCCAAGCTTTCGCATGAGTTTCCCAACCGCTAAATGTCTGAGAGCGAAAGAGGCGAAATCCCGGAAAATTGAATAGTAGTCCTTCAGGCGTCATTTTACCCTACGGATCACGCTATCTTAGCTCTAAGCACCATCCTTGTGCCTTGGGTAATCGAGGAACGGTGTCTTACCATCGTAGTCGTGCTCGGTGTTGAGGTAGGGGACCGCCGTCAATGGCAGAATTGGGTCTTGTGGGAGTGGCAAGTGACTATTACTTAGGGGCAGTACCTCTCAGGCAGTATCATCAGCTGTCCCGGGTAATCTTTGAATTGGACCCTTGAGGCATGAAGCCCATCTCAGTGCAGTCCGAGCGCCGTCACACGCATGGGTAGATGGTGTTCGTAGTGTTCAGGCCATCGAAGCTCCATCGCGATCCATTGACCGAAAATCGTTGTGTCGTCAGAGAGACGTGATAATGGTTTCAAAAATGTTTGAGATGATCAAACACTGGCTACATACTAGTAATAGTAGCCAATTCGGATCCAATGTCAGCGTATTGGGGCAGTCTAGCGGCCATTCGGTTGCTGTCCATCCTGTCTCAATCTCATCGAAACAATAAAGACGAGGTTGTTCAGTGGCCCATCTCCCCTGATAGTAGCTTCATACAGCCCAGAGAACTGTTTCGATGACCAGTGTGCCATATCTATCACGAAGGCTTCTACGAAACTCCACGGAACGTTGATGCTGTCACAAGTGATGCTCAGCTCGAACTCGAACAAACTCAGAATGATGTTCTTTGACGGTGGCCAGCTTTTGAAGAATCCAGTCTCAATCTTCATTGCCACAATATTATAAAAATCCTCTAGTCGTGAGGCTGCTAGCATGGTAGGGACCAAGGCCGCCACTTGAAAAGAGCGAAACTTCGTCATTGTTAGACCAGGATTTTCGTTTGCACGACGCTTTAGAGAGGTGGGTGATTTAATCGGTGGGGTTTTATGCTCAAGGTTCCGCGCCGAGGGTCCTGAAATTCGGAGTGCGGAATCTGTAATGCCTCCCGCAAGACCTTCCAAGATGCGTAGGCTGAACCCTATGCTGATCTTACTTGCAATCTCCGTATAGAATGCGTCAAAAGTATTGACGAAAAGGTGGTCCGCGTAGTCTGAGAACTTTTCTGCAGCCATCCCTAGCACAGGCCATGGCAAAGTTGATCCAAGACATGAGACTGTCAATTGGAAAGGTCCCTGGGTGACGGTAAACAAAGCCGACTCGGGTCTTGAGATCCAGGTATTTCTAGCTTCACGAGCTACTGCAATGAAGAAGTCTCGTAGCATTTCAGATGCGAGGAAGACTGGCATGATACTGCCGTACACTTTAGAAAAGGTCAGACTGATCTTGTTGCGTTTCACGAGGGTGGCCTTTGTTGGAGACGATGTGACTCTATGGGGCAAATGATCGAGAGAGGTCAAAAGTGATCTTTTCTGTGTTCCGATCCCTCGCTCTACGACCTCCAAACTAACACCAACGCTGCGAGTGGCTGGTCCATTCATATAAACGATCTCATATGTACCAGTCCTACCAAGGCGAGTCGCTGAGCGTAGCTTCCAGGCAAATTTAGCCACAAGATCCCATGGAATGGGCCCTCCGACAGAGTCAAACAGCAGTTGAAGGTTGCCCGATCGTATCCAGAAACTATTCCTAGGCGGACGTGATGACCACTCTTGGGTCGCTTGATTGAAGATTGCAGTGTAAAATGCGTCCAGTGTAATGGCTGCAATCTGGGAAGGGTGAATCACTGAATGAGGTCGAGCCCTCCATATCGTATAATCGTTGTCACGGTGGAGCAAAGTGATTATGTTAGGCAAGCCGTAGGAGATGCTTTTGATGCTGGAAGACGAAGAGAGAGGTCGCGACCCTCGATATTTTGCCGGATCCAAAATTGAGGCTTGCAAATCATACACTGGCTTCGCAACGGAGGTGGAGAGGTACAGGAAGCAGAGCGCCCACGCTTTCAACGGAGCCATTGTGCAGTTCACAGATCTTTCCCCCGGGCTGGTATGAAAGGAGACGATTTGTCAATACTAGAAGTACCACAGGATCGAACGCCCCAGGTGCAGACATCCTGATTATGTAGAGCATCAAGCTGCAGAAACAACGCACGGGAAAAAGCAATCTCAGATTTACCGTGCATACGGGAGCTTCTGCTAATTTCGTCCCGAGCTCAAACATGTAACTATTGGTCAGCGATTCCCCGTCAGGGCAGCGGGTAAATTGCGTCCGTTCATCGCGTGGAACATATAGCCGCAGGTGTTTGAGATGCGATTGTTTCCAACAATAGGAATCTCCCATAATACGGGCCGAAATTCTAAGCCGCGTTTTCGAGCATTCAATGCACGCAACCCACGGTTTCAAGCATATCCCTTGGTTCCCGAGATCATCTCAAAGTTTTCATAAGTGGCACCACCACAACACGGCCCAATACACAGCCTGTCGGCTATGGACGATATTCGAAATACTAGCCAGCTTGCGATATTAAATACTGCAGTATGACGATCTCATGTGCAAAGACACTTGGGCGCTTGAGACAAATTCACAGTCAGTTGAATCGGAGCAGTGGGACGCTGTCCAAGAATTGAGCCGATCCAACAATGATGGCACTTTTGTTCTTCAAATTTCGTAGCACGTTGGGCGATGATCCACTGAAAGGTCCTGTGACACGCCTTTGCTCCATGACAGAGATTTTCCCATAATGAAATCTGGCATCATCACTAACGTCCGAAGTATGGACCAGGCCTCGCTCGGTAGAATTCTCCTGGAGTGGATAATATGGTAGGACGTCGTGTATGCTTAAAAACTTTCTTAGATGACACTATTCACTCCGTCTATTACTACTCTCGACATAATGTAGAGTACATAGCTCGGTGGCGAAAGCTGATATGGCCCCCCCTGATGGCGATCATTTTGCAGCCGAGGTTCAAGCGGTGCGCGTGGGGGAGAACTCCGTCGACAACCACTCCGACTGCCAATACCGTTTGCTATGTTCTATAGGCTCATAGTCAGTAACGGCCGTAGGAGATGCGTGCAGGAGTCTGATTACACGGGACTGACCCCGAAGCCGGCATGGCTGCAATGCGATCGCTTCTACGTTCTTGAAATTCCCAGAGGGAGTAAATCACACAGAAGAGAAGACTGACATCCGGTGCATAATGGCAGTCCAGTCAACTCTCCGAAATAATGGGGAACCTCTATTTTCTATGCTTGGATCATGGGCTCTCCTCTTTCGCTCAAAGGTCAAGCATACGTCACGAGTGACACAGCTGGCAGCTACATTAGCTTTGATCGTTACGATTCTCTCCGGGGCATACGGTGGCAGGTCATGGCTCAGAAATCGGTCAAAGAAGAGGGCGCAAGGTCGGCGGCACCTGCGCCGGAACTCTAGCCTACGGGGCAAGGATGGCTCGAGGACGATATTCGTTCCATACCGATCTTCGACAGCTGAAGTCAAGATACACCCTACGAAACCTATGACTTTCGACGCACATAGGCGACTGTTCCTCAATCCTCCAAGAGCTGCGCGACTTGGGGACGGGCAAACACTGAGCCAGGTCCCACCAGCAAATACAAAGCCAGGACTCAATATCGCTTTCATACACCAATTTTTGAGTCTGTTGAGCATCATGGTACCTCATTGGAATAGCAAAGAATCGGGGCTCCTTCTTAGTCAGGGGCTGTTTCTCCTCCTCCGGACCTACTTATCACTAGTGGTGACGAGACTTGATGGAGAGATAGTAAGAGATCTGGTAGCTGGCAGCGGCAGAAGCTTCCTCTGGGGCATCGTGAAATGGTGCGGAGTTGGAGGTACGTTCTGCTAGTATTCGGAGGTGAATTTGGCTATCAGCTGATAAGTGCAGGCTTCGCATCATACACCAATGCCGTTATAAAGTTCTTACAGAGCAAAGTCGCCATAGCTTTCCGCACAAGACTCACCCGATACATTCATGACCTCTACCTCAATGACAATCTCAATTACTACAAGCTGCTGAATCTTGATGGAGGTATTGGACAAGGCGCAGATCAATTCATCACGAATGACTTGACGTTATTCACAGCTTCGGCTGCTTCACTATATTCTTCTATCGGAAAACCTTTGGTGGATCTTTTCGTCTTCAATTACCAGCTTTTCAGATCTCTTGGACCACTTGCCCTGACTGGCCTTCTTGCAAATTACTTTGTAACAGCTACTGCGCTCCGGCGACTTTCACCTCCATTTGGAAAATTGAAGGCGGTAGAACGCCGCAAAGAAGGTGATTTCAGGGGTCTTCACGCCCGATTGATAGCCAATGCAGAAGAAGTGGCGTTCTATGGTGGCGCTGATATGGAGAAAATATTTTTGGACAAAGGGTACAAAGATCTCAAGATGTGGATGGAGGGTATCTATCGCCTCAAGATCCGCTACAACATGCTCGAAGATTTCGTTCTCAAGTATTCCTGGTCGGCCTTTGGCTACCTCATTACCTCACTGCCTGTTTTTCTGCCAGAATGGGGCGGTCTAGGGGGACGATCTGAATTCCCTACCTCCGACACCACCACATCCTCCCCTCCCACTAATCGCTCCCACGGCCGAATGCAACAATTTATCACGAACAAGCGGCTGATGCTTTCTCTTGCCGACGCTGGCGGGCGGATGATGTACAGCATCAAAGATCTGTCCGAGCTTGCGGGCTACACATCCAGAGTCTACACCCTTATCTCTACTCTCCACCGCGTCCACGCCTCCGCCTACTATCCTCCTCGGGGTACGTCGCCAGAACCCTACTCCCTGAGCGATATCCTCGGCACACTTCACCGCGGCTATGATGGAATCCGTCTGGAAAATGTGCCTCTCGTTGCGCCAGCTATCTACCCTCTTCCAGGCGACCTTGTGATTCCATCGTTATCCTTCACAATAACTCCTGGTGCCCACGTCCTAATCTCAGGCCCAAACGACGCAGGGAAATCATCCATAGCTCGCGTTCTGGGTGGTCTCTGGCCCGTATACCGCGGACTAGTATCTCGCCCACGTAACTCAGGCATGGATGGTATCGTGTTTCTTCCTCAACGTCCCTATCTTGCCAATGGCACCCTGCGAGACCAAGTCATTTACCCACACACCGAGATGGATATGCGGGACTCTGGCCGCAAAGACCATGAGCTTTTACAAATCCTGGAAGACGTACGATTGGGCTACCTAACAGAACGAGAAGATGGCTGGGACGTGCGAAAACAGTGGAAAGATGTGCTCAGTGGTGGCGAGAAGCAGCGAATGGCATTTGCGCGTCTGCTATATCACGAGCCTGGCTACGCTATGATCGACGAAGGAACATCAGCCGTCTCTTCAGATGTTGAAGGTCTACTGTATGAAAGATGCAAAGAAAGAGGCATCACGCTATTAACGATCAGCACGAGAGCGAGTCTTAAAAAATACCATGAGTGGAACTTGGACCTTGGCCAGGGCGAAGAAGGCGAGGAATGGACTTTTGATAGAATAGGTACCGAAGAAGAGAAGCAGGGCGTCGAGAGAGAATTGGAAGACTTGAGGGAGCGGCTAGCCGAAGTGGAAGGCTGGCGCAGACGGAGAGAGGAGATTGATGCTGAACTAGGGAAAGTGTGGATCTCTGGAGCAGATCAGAAAGGGGAGGAACTACCGCCTCCTAAATACGTTGAGAAGTCAGAAGCTGATGAGGAGAGCTCTACATGAACTCACAATAGAGTATTGATTTCATACCAGTCTCAACTTTGCGCCCCTTTACTTTTGTTAGATTAAAGGATATTGGGCAAGATACCTCTCTCTTTTGCGCAAGCCTAGCATCTTTTTGTGCTTAGCTTTCAGCGTTTTCGGTGTCAGTGTCTCAGTCATTCATATTAACGAGGATTTCGTCAAATCTTCAATATACTTCAATATATTCTGCACGGAGAGACTTGTATCTCAGCTTAATCTCATAGCATCCTGGCAACGAGTCCTTGATATAAACAGCCTCGCAGTTGATTTATTCCTACCGTCCAAATTACTTCAGCTCATCACAAAACACATTCCGTTGAGGATATAATGACTGGTTGGTTGAAGAGCATCATGGTGTCACTCGTGGCGTCGACACTACGGAGGTTATAACACCACCAATACTTGTGTCACCTTTGTACAATCATGCGCCTAAAACATTTCTCAATTACGGAGTACGAATGTATTTACATCTCTCAGGATTTATCATTTTCACCTTCCTATCATTCTCACTCGACCAGCTCATCCACTGCTTGCTCCATCAAAATCCAAAATGAAAGTCACGGACCTGCCAGCAAAGCTGTTATCAAGGCTCCCAGATCACCTCGACACCTTGAACGACTGGTATGCTCTGATACGCACATCGCGATCGCTCTACAAAGCTTGTGCGGGGACAGAGGCAACTTACCCCCCAATGTTCCCAGGAGACCCGTCCCAACACCAAAGTCCTGCATGTAAGTAGGAATTCTCACTGTGAATGTACTCCAAAGATGTGTCTTGCTACGCGAATTTTCGGCTTAAGGAAGTAATGCTGACTCTGAAACGTACCAGACAGCCACTTCATCATCGCAGGCTCAGCCCGGCAACTCGCAGACTGGGCCGTTTCGAGCGACCAAAATCGACTGCAGCTCGGAAACACTCTCTCATACGGAGGCAATACGGCTCTTATGAGAGCAAGCATCAACATCGCACGTTGGAGCCCTGCCTACGTCCAGCAACTTCACAAAGCCAAAACCGAAACTATCTACCCTCTCAGCCGTCTGCTGGAAGGGGACAGAACCTGTCGCGACACTATTCGGCCTTTCTACATGTACATGACCTACTGCGAGCTGTTCTACCACTCTATCGACGAGGTCTTTGGCCGTCTACCTGCAAATGTCACGCCTCTTCCAGTCGATTTTCGTAAGCACTGGATACTTCACTGCCATCCAGGCCTAGGCGATGGCCTGTTAGATCTCCTAGCCCTACTGTCCTCGCGTATCTGGTTTAGTCTCTCGGACTTACATATTTCGCCATACTTGCTCAAACAAGCCACTTTATTGCACTGGAAAGCTTATCGGAAGAATCTCTACGACGGCCAGGATAAGAGGTATGTACATTTTCGAGGAGGATCTTACCCTAATTTGGGTTGCACAATCAGTTCGACAGACATGGTTCGTGAGCTTGGGGGGCCTTTTGCCCTCTGTATACTCATCAAGTTGTCTTACAACCCGCTCATCGTCCCCAACAGGCAACGCTGACTCCTGAATACTTACAGGGATAGCCTTTTCTACCGAATTATGGCACATCAGGGCCTACATACGCTGCAGATGATGCTGTGAGTTTTCGAGACGTTGTTCCCTACTTAATTCCTTTCCAAAGCTTCAAGACAGGGTTTTGCAGTGGGAATACGGGGTCTTGCCCAAAATTACGCTCTATATATCTCTTGTTACTTGAATTATTGATCTTGAAGAAATAATGCTAACTCCAAGATGTGCCAGCCCGGGGTTGCAAGATGAGAAGAGGGAGTTCGTATGGGGAGTTAGGAGGGATATCGATGGGTTGATGAATGGGGAGGTGCCCGAACGACCAAGGCGAGCCGAGTGGAGATCCTTGGCGCGTGATTTGGATGCTTGCGGAGTCAAAGACGTTTGAGGAGCTGGGTGGTGCTGTCAATTTGTGACTTAAGACTCAATATGTTAGATTAGATGACACTGTTGATATGGGGGCTGTGAGTTGCTTTCAGGAGTCCGCGAGCTTGCCACTATAGTCTGTCTAGCTTCCCCTTCACTTGCGGGTGAGATTTGTTGGTCAGGGGTACAATCGTGTGCATCTTCCATGCGTTCCAACTATGTGTTCACTGGATTCTGAGTCAGAGGTACAAGAATCCGAAACGTCGGTCTATTTCAAAACTTCTTCTCTTCCTCTCTTCATGCTTCTTATTCTTCCCTCTTCGAATCCCAGTACTATCCCGCCATCCACCATGCATCTCACAGACCCGCCCCCAGCGCTTCTATCCTAGATACCCGACTGCTTACACTCACTCGACGACTGACACTCCTGAATCCGCACGTCCAGATGCCTCCACAACGCCTGCCCTACCACTGGAGCCAAGTTCGGTTCGCTCCCATCTTTCAGAGAAACAATCGCACAACGCTTCATCCCGATTTCGTCCTTGCAGGTTCAGGGCGCCAGATCGCAGATTGGGCTACTGAGGACAAGAGCAACTACCAGAGCGTTTCCAGACAATACTCATCCTGCCCCATCGTCCACCACCCAAGATACTGCCCGGACGTTCCCACCGGGCTAATCTGACTTTCATACTTCAACGCCTTATCATTCACAGCATCAGTCTCTTTCCGAACACGGACCGCAAGATCTATCGTCCCCTGCGGCAACTTCGGCAATAGCAGTCTCAAAGTATGCATACCCTAATGTTCCATGACTCTCTATAAAGTCTTGTCCCTAGCCGATCTCGCGGCGTCATTGAATGAATGCCGGCTAGACATCCTCTCAAAGTCAAGAAAATCACGGAAACGCCGCGAGAGAAGACGCGCACGAAGCCAAACGTCTGAGCGCTATTGAATTAGGGGACCTAGAGTAGGAATCGTTGAATGGGGTTCTCTAGGAATCTAAGTAGATTTGCCTCCTAATCAGGACTTCCTGAATAAGGAAGAAATGGTACAAGAGACTTTATAAGCTTGAAGATACATACGTAAATCGTTATACGTTAGAATATTTTGTGGGCAAGTCTGGCTCGACCACCGGGACTGACGATGTTCAGGCATTGTGTTCTTGGTAGAGTCAATTGGACGCACGCATGAGCTTAAGGAATAGCTCCTAGTGCCGATCCGCGAATGGTCTAGTTCTAGCGCTTACGGGTCTCGGCACACTAAGGCACATCCACACTACTGCATCGACGGCATACTTCTAGAAGGGAGCCCGGGTCTAAGCATTTTATAAATATGGCCGGTCAGACGACGACAGATTTTTCTATCCCGAGAAAACCCAAAAGGAAGAGCACGAGGTCTCGAAGAGCTGCTTCTTAGAGGCAGATGGAAAGCTTCAAGTGTCCACATCCCACTTCAGAATATGTGTCGTACAGAAAGTCAGTCCGGCGCCTGCACTTGCAACACCGTGCTCCGATCTTCCCTTGTATCCGCCATCCCACTTTTAATGCTTCTACCTCTTTTGCCATTCGCTGCGCCTTGATATGACGCCAAAATCAAGGAGTCTGCAGGTCATCCGCGCTGGTTCTCTACTATCCGTGCTGATCCTTCCATGGCTCTCCAGCACTATACTAATCTTGGCTGACGGAGGCATCGAAGGTGTCTCCCTAAGAAGCAACCACCTTCATTTCCTTCCCGAGACTGCCTCTGCGTACGCTTATATGTCCCACTCCTGACTATTCGGCTACGCCCTTGGCGTTGGAGGCCTGGTCTAAGTACTTATGCTCGAGGTGATCGTTACGCTCTTCAACGCCTTCACAGTCGTACGATTATTGGGTGCGAATAGAGTAACGAGTCTTATTACGAGGCATTAGATGAGTTGGGCAAGGTAAAGGATGACCTACTAGAGCGCCGATTACGGAGATAGTAATTATATAGTAACTAATAAGGCCTCTGATAATTAGTATTCGATTCGTTTGGAAGAGGAAGAAATATAGACATACCCTATCCCTAAAACAGCGTACACTGTCAAGCTAGCAACGAAGACAATTCAGAAGTAAGTCAAAAAATTCGGGAGGTAAATTTCGAAGTTAGTAAAATATAGTACCCCTAGTAGGTAAAAGGAAAGGGTACCTTCTAAGGAGACTTATTTCTAACAGCAAAGGAAGCATAATACAATTATAAATATTCCGAGACCAAACTGGTTTTGCTAAATGATGAGAGTAATACCAGAAGACAGCAGACTACTAAGGGTCAGCTCCGATGCGAAAAAACAAGACACCGTTAAGGTAACTGATAGGCGATTATACACATCAAGGAGTAGTAGAGTATGACCCCAGCGCCTGGGCGAAAACTCCCATATATACCGACTTCACGTAGTTGAAGCTCATTGAAGACGAAAAGGACCAGTTCACCCACACAGGTTAGTGCGCAACTGCTGAGAAGTAGACAAAACTTCCGTGGGACCGCACGAGTAAGGTATACGTTATGTAGAATAACGCAAAGCTACATAAATCTAAAGAGGGAAGAGCTGAAAGGATATAACGATACACGACCTGTGAAGTCTCTATAATAGAAACTGCGGTAAAGTCACTAGAGTAAGGTAGTCATGCAAGTCAAATTGGCATCCTGTACAAGGATGCCTGCTTTTTATATCGAACAAAGCCCAACGACCCTAGGTGATGCAAATCCTCAGATCCCTCGGAGCATTAAGACCAGCTATGATTAGCCCAATACGATGCGATTGTAACGAGCGTACTAAGGTAACCCTGACGCTGAGCCGGACACCCTGTGCACTAAGGCACCCAGGCCCACGTCAGCGACCATGCCCCTGCTCCTACTGCACCGCTATGTGAGATAGGGGCGAACTCTGACCCGAGATCGGGTGATCTCTATCAAAAAAGGAAGTGACTATAGAGGGTGCGTCTGCGGCGCGTAGAAGGAGATAAAGTCGGTCGAGCTCTTAGAAGACACATACATCGGTTTCTGCGCTCAGTTCGAACCTCGTACATTACCCACTCATCAGCATTACAGTGGAGATCAAAGGACGAAATCACATATCATCTTTATCAAACAGCCTCACAACTCTCTGAAATATCTTCATCCTTCGGTGTTGCTCCATCACCAATACAGAGATCGCTCTGAAGCCATCTGTCTCTCCGCAGCCAGCAGCTCCATCTCCTGGCAGCCCTATATCCCCACCTTTCCCGCAATCTATTACGGTCGAAAACCTCAGGAGATTGGTAGTAGGGCTAATCAAAGGAAGCCCAAGAGGCGGAGTCCACAGACAGAGTGTAAACCCCAGCCTCCGTACCTGAGAAGGACGTTCCACCCTCGGGATCGAGAGCTCGCGCTTCGAGGCTGGAGTATATAACCGTTGACAAACGGTGTTTTCCCCACTTCAGGCTCATACAATCAAGCTAATTACAACGCAGCTCGAACAATAAGATAAGTCGGTACGCGACTGTGGAGTCCACACCTCCGGGAAAAGTGGACTGGCTGGACGAATATGTCTTTGTCGCTCACGCACGGATCGGTAAGTACATCCATATGATTAAGAACCTTGATCGCTGAGAAATATTAGATAAAAAGACTTCCGGTCCGGTTTCCCATATCGACACCAAATCAGACAAATAGCGAGACATCTTGAGCATGGTCCTGCATGACGTCCACGGCGTCTCTTTTAGAGAGGAAAAACCTGGGGTATAGCTTTCTATACTTTTGTGCACAAATTTTCCTACTCAGACTCATCTCGTCGAAGGAAACCTCTTGCACCACTAGTTTCTAGAATTGAGGGCATACCTGAACAAATTGAGTGACGACGTCGATCAAGGTGCTGCTAAGCTACAGCACCTCAGCCTCCTAGCAGACTTTCTTAACAGCGAATTCGCCTCGACGACCGGTCGTCTAGTTCCGCTTCTCGAGGATGGTGAAATCACATACAATCTGCTTTAGGCTCTCTCTATACGCTTGGGAGTCAAAGAGGATTCCGCAGCATGGGAGTAGGGTGACTTGGCTGTCCAAGATGGATAGTCTGAGATTCCTATATTCACCACATTGACGGTACAGCGTCTCCACAATGTCACCATACAAGATGTTTGTCAAACACAATATCTATGAATGACTAGGTTTAATTACGTTGCTGTCGAAGCTGTGTGACCCCTTCCTTCCACGGACTACCCGGTCAAGTTGCAAGTAAGAGTTGAAGAAGAGAGAAAAAAGAAAGTCCACACACATCCCCCCCCCACATCTCAGAAGATCTTAGTTCAAGATGAGATAAAACATAAAGCAAGGCCAACCAACGTCCAGATCAGCAACTCAGCAAGGCCATTCGTCCACATCCTCCCTTCAATACAGGGGCATACAATCTGGGTGTCAAGTAGGGACAACAACTGCCTAATTGGCGATCGCCACGCAACCATCACCATAGCAGCAGGCGACTGTAACGGAGCAGACGTTGGAGACGGCAGTTGAGTAATCCGCTAATAGGGTAAAAAATCAGCACTGGTCAGTCTATGAAAACTTGTGGTGTTGAACACCGAACTACTGACCCGCGATGGCACTGCACTGCATGTCATAAGCGCTGTCATTGGTCTTGACAACCTTGTGTGAATCGCCTTTGCCTTTGGAACCTCCCTTTTCTCCAGCATTGCCGGAGCGGCTTTGAGTGCAGCAATGGAGAGAGGAGAGGGAGATGCTGTTGCCGCAGGACTGGCTAGCTTCTCCGACCGTGCCCCCTGGTGGGCCTGGTGGGCCGTGCTTGCCGGGCATGGGCGAGGCAGCAGCGCATGCGAGGCCGATGCTGAGCATGGCGAGATTGATGAGGGAAAGCTTCATGTTGAATTGGTGAGTGGACTGATACTCGGGGTGCTGGAATAAAGAATTTATAGCTAACGATGTTCAGAAATCAGCTGTTGGAAAGATGTGATGGTTGGAACTGAAAGTCGTTGGGATGAGAAAGGAGTTCATCTTTATAGACGACTTCCCCTCCTGATGGATCCGTTTAACTTTTCCGTACTCCAGTTCGCTCTTCAAAAATCGGTGAATACGATGTTATCGAGAGCGATGGTCCCATTTCCGTCCAAATCAGGGTTTCGATATTGGTTCGCTGCAGCTGACGTGAAACTCCCCTGGGGAACTATCGATTTTCAGATCCAATCATAGGCTGAAAGGAATAGACTTTCACCAAGCCCTCCTGCTTCCTGCAATGTATGGCATATCATTCTCATTTCGAGTCTCCACGCTGCCCCCACGCGTTAACTTATCACAATTATTACTGATTGCGAGGGCCCCATTATTGTGCCATATGGTAGATGGCGGTGGCCTCTGTGAGTGTCAGCCCTTTCTAACTTCTCTCTTCTGAGGATTGTAAGCTGACTTAGTAGAGCAAGCTTATCCCGCATTACGCTCACACACCCACGACAGCTGAATTTGGAATCAACGTGGACAATCCACGAGCGGGATTGTTGGATTGCAATTGTGACATTGAATTTCGATAGACCCGTTTGATCTCTCTCTCAAGAACTGCAAGCTGTAATAATGAACTCAATTTTTTGTTGCATTAGTTTCACACACCCAAGTCAGCTGAATGTTGAATCTACGTGCAATGTCCATTAGGCAATGCACGAGCGGAATTATTAGATTGTGATTGTGCTATTGAGTTTCGATAGACCAGTTTAATCTCTTTCTCAAGAACTGCAAACTGTAACAATGAACTCAATCTTTTCTTGCATTATTTTCACACATCCAAGTCAGCTGAACGTGGAATCAACGTGTAACACCCATTGGGCAATACACGAGCGAAATTGGTTGAATCTCGATAGATCCCCCTCTTAATAATCGCAAGCTGTAATAGTGAAATAACTCAACTCTTTATTGCATTACTTTCACAGGCCCCCACGTCAGCAGACTATGATACAACATTCATCAGCTCCTGCACGAAAGCCATTGACAGAATGAGTTTCAGCAAATCCCTTTTGGCCACCATCAGGCTTTCATGTGATTACAGCAATCAGGAAACTAATACGTAAGTATATTCGGCATTGAAGTGCACTTCTACCCCGCTTGATCTTAACAAATCCGGAAACGGCCTGCAGATGCAGGCTTGACGCACTCCTGTGATGGCCAGGAAAACCCCTCCGGAAGCAGTCGTTCGCCCTCAATAATCACAATAGCAGTCCCCTTTTCGTACAAAACTTTTGGTGTGTAGTATATTCAGAGAATCGAGCCTAGATTTACGCCCGCAGACCTTTCCTGTAATAACTTGACATATGTCAAGTCAAAGAAATGCTTATTGGTGTGGAGGGCCGTTGGCTGTAGCTCGTTCCGGAGATTTATTGGCAGCTGCGAGGCATTACATGACGCCCGCAGGTTTAAGGGTTAGCCTGGGGGCTAATGGCCCTGAAACACGATCGTACCTTTGGATCGGCCCGAGGACTAACTCCAGCCACGCAAAAAGGGTGATCGACGCCTAAACCACCAATAGTACAGACCACCTTTCCTAATATTGCCTGGTAAGGTATCTGGATTCTTAAGGTATCCAATCAACGTCTAGATTTCAAAGACAGACAGGATCGAGGACGTCAATGAAGTGTATGAGGGAAAGCAGAGGTTGCGAGATTTCGAGGCATCTGGTGGGAGAGCGCCTTGATATAAACAAGCCGGCGGGCAAGGTTCCGAGATTATTAGGCACGTTATCCCCAGCCCGGAGTACAATTGTTCTTAATCTTATCTAAGTTGGATACCGTTCTATCAAGCGTTCTCGTTGAAATCCATCGACGAGCTTATTGCTAGGGTAATGAGAAGCGGAAACTTGCTAGGGACACTTCTTCCATATCTACGGTGACGGAAGAGGATTGGTGTTGTGAACCGGTATTGTCCTCCGGGTCAAGCGATGCCCACGATGATACTGGAAAGGGAACGCGCTGAGGCGATGGTGTAAACGTTCCTGGAAACGTTGGGAATGTGCTGGAGTCGTTCCTGTGCTTGGCGGGATATTGTTTTGAATCCTGTTTTACTCGACGTGAGTGGTTATCCTATATATATTTTGGTGCGCGGGCCGTCCGTTTAGCGCTGGCGTCATTAGTTTCCGAATTGACTATAAGGACTTCCTGAATGGAGAAACGGTACCAACAGGGTACCGACGATATACACGTAATATCGGACAAAGAAACCCATACAGAGAATTGACACACACGTCAGCAGCATAACGCAGGATACCTAATCCAACAACCGCCGTAATGGTTGCACGTCTTTGAGCTGTGGCCTCGTTGTCGGGGACAGGCCGGTCGACTCGGTTGTTGTGCTGCTGGGAAAGCGCTGTGTCATCCAGAGGTCGCGGAAGGCTGCTCGTAGGGGTTCTGTGCCTGGTGTGTGTATTTCCGAAATGGACTGGTGGAAGAGGCTGCAGTAGGTAAGGTAGATGTAGAAGGGTTGGATGTGATCGTTACACCGGAACTCGTCCTTGTCGACTATATTCTTGAGGGGATAGATGACCTCCATTGTCTCGCGATGCAGTCTTCGAATATCTTCCACATCCCATCTAGCAACCTCAAGACAGAGATCCAGAAATCCGTCTTGGCCTTTGGTAAGAGCATCATCCGTATAATCCTATTGTTTTCACTCTGGATAGCTCAATCTGGACTTGTCGGGATGAGCGCGGTGTGAAGAAATGTTCATATGCTGGCGATGTATGGAATTTTGGATCACTGGTGAAGATTGGGGGGAATGTTGCCCGCGTTTTGGCGCAGAGGTTGTAGAGGCATCGGGATGTGCGGATGAGTGCGTACCCGTCTTCTGGGGAGTGGAGGTAGTTTGGCAGGCTGACTATGAGCTCGGGAGGAAGGTCTGTGAGAGATATGCTGGATGCTGGATGTTGGTTGATAGAAGAGCAAAGGATTCTTGACAGATAGGAATTAGAGGTAGATTTCAAGATGATGAGAGATGGAGGAGAAAGTTTGGAAAATGTAAGGAGTGAGATGAAGCTATTATTGTACTTCGTTACACAGAGAATCCTGGAAGTATATCGATAGAAAGTGTCACAAATTCTAATGGTAGATGTGAATGGGCGGTTTGATTGTTACTGACTTATGTAGCAGCGACATAAATAGATCTTCATGAAGTAGTTGACGACAAGGCCTGCGTAACGCTTTACTAATTACCTGTATTAACGATTGCTCCTGGATTCTGGTACTCACCTAGGGTAACATTAACGGATTTAATGAAGAGGGAGAGAAGACTCAAGAGACTCAAAAGACCGTCATCAGTCCAAGTTGGCAGCAGCATGTTTCGATGTTAGATCTATAAGAATGGAATGCTATTCCTCCGACAAACGAAGCTATGCTCTAATCTATGACACTGCTATGCAAGCCAGTGACCAATCAAATCCACAATACCTACATCCTCACCACTGCACATTCAACTCACTCTGAATCTGCACCTTAATAGCTCCCGTCTTCGGATCCGCCGCCGTCTCAAAAGCCTTGACAGCCTCCTCAATATCAAAACGATGCGTTACCAATCTCTGCATATCCAAAACCCCACTCTCCACCAATCTGATGGCCCTAGGCCAAGTATTCGCATACCGGTACTGGAACTGCAGGTCGATCTCTTGCGTGCTGAGTCTCATGAACGGAAGCTGCATTTCGGGTTTCCCAACACCGATGACGAAGACTTTGCCGCCAAATTTAACGCTGTAGATGGCGGCGTTGACGCTGCTTTCGACGCCTGTGCATTCGAGAGCGACAGCGGGCTGTACGCCGCCGGCTAATTCGACGATAGCCTTCCCAGCATCCTCGATCCCGACGCCCCGCTCCACCTTATACGTGCGCGCACGAGGGATCAGCTCTTTGGCAAAAGCTAGTCTCCCCTCATCAATATCCGTAACAACAATCGGCTCTGCCCCAGCGGCCGCAACACAAAGCAGCGTAATCAATCCAATAGGCCCGGACCCACAAATCAACACCGGGTCTCCCAACTTGACCCCTGCCCTTTCCACGCCCGCAAGCGCCACACTCAACGGCTCTAACAAGGCGCCATTCTCAAAGCTCATATCGCCAATCTTATGGCACCACATAGCCGGATGAATGACATAGCGGCGTAGTAATCCGTCGACGGGGGGCGTGGACAGGAAGCGCAACTCGAGGCAGCCGTTGTAGCGGCCTGTGAGGCAGGGTTCGCATTTCCCACAGATGAGGTCTGGCTCGATGGCGACGCGGTCGCCAACTTTGAGGTGCGTGACAGAGGGATGCGTTGCGAGGATTACGCCGGCAGATTCGTGGCCGAGGATGTGGTTGTCTGTTACGAGCATGGGACCGATGCGCCCGGCGCGCCAGAAATGGATGTCTGATCTGTGGGTGGAGAGAGTCAATTGAGAGGTTCTTGAGTGTTGAATGGAGGGGTAGGAGGGGAGGTGTACCCGCAAATGCCGGTGCTCTTGATCCCAATCGTGACTTCACCCTCTTTGAGGCCTTCCCCCTTCTGTACACTCTCAAGTGACGGTTCTGACTCGGAAATCCATAGCTTATGTTCGGGATCGGTAAAGACGCCTACGTTGGGCTTGCTGAGCGGCGTGCTGTGGGTTTCGGTGACTGTAGCCATGTCGGCCCGGTTCTGGGCGCGAAGGACGCTGCTTGTGGAAGGTCGAGCAATCGGAGGGATTGAGGGCGATATGCTTTTCTTTTCGAGTGCAGCAGAAGGTGACGTCTTCTTCGTGGAGGGGTAGCTAGCTACAAGCGCTCCAGTAGCAACACAACTAGAGCTGTGACGTGTGTCAATGATATTGGTTCATTTCTTAGGGAATTTGTAGAGGTGATAAGGAGGAATTGGAGTAATAGAAACTCGTATATATACCAAAATCTTGACTGAGAGCGTTGCGGGGCCAACAGGCGTGTGGGGCCTCCCCCGCCACGGGGGACGGCTAGGCGACAGGCCATGTCTATCAGGCTAAATCAAATCCTGACCTAATCGAGCGATTGACGGCGAATGGCCCTCAAGACTTTCACCGTTGAAGGCGTTGAAAGGATGGAATTATTGAGGATTGGCAAGACAATTACAGCAAAAGAGAAGGGGAAAAGAGACTGGATAACATGATGGATGGCTAGAAGAAGGGCATCACACCACCCCGCATGCGCGACATATAGTCCACACCCCCACACCAATGATTGGCACGGTTGTATACTTGCAGATGCAGTTGTCCACTGATTTTCGTGAGATCTTGAGAAGATTCCAGTCCAGCGGGGCCCTGCGTGAAGAGTGCTGCGCCAGCAGGCGTGATCGAGAAATAGATTGAGAAATGTACGAGTAACAGATCAAGGTTTCCTACCACTGAAACGCCGACCAATGCTATTTCGTAACGCCAAATGCTATGCCAGACTTGCAATCGTAAAGTCATTGAGTACGGTACTTTCCTCACCGCCTACTTACATGTAAAGCTTCTTCGCATCTTCTGGCCGGCTTTCATTCGGGCAATAAGGACACTTGAATCGTGACCCTTTGCTCAGCCTTACCAATGATTCCTGCGCGACCACGTGGCCACAAGGCATCATCATCGGCGGGTTTTCGTCCGTTGATTGTTCTTTTGAAACAGGGCAAACAAAGATGGAGTGGAACTGATATGCAGGAGGCAGCGGTATTTCCACCTACTTTGGTTAGAGTTTGGAGTATGGGACGAAAGGTTGGATTGAAGGGAAATGACTACCGGAAGCTCATGCTGCGTTGTCCATTCTGTCCGCTTCTCTTTCATGATCGTTTGCAACTTCAACAACGTGGGCAGAGCTATCGCCCCAGCCGTAGCAGCAATGTACAGTGGCGAGTCTGCGGACAAACCGAGGAGCGAGCAGAATTCCCGAGTGAAAGAGTTGGCGAGCTCCTCCCACTGGCCGTCGTTGAGGAATGTTCGCCTGTAGGGAGACTGTGCAAGATTCGGACTGAAGGCCATCGCGCCCATCAGCTGTTGAAGCTCCTTCAAATACCGTCCTTGAAAGATTGCCAATTCCTGGCGAGCGTAGATGTAAGCTTGCTGGCGGCCATGCATCAAGCTGGCAGGATCATTGGGGTTTGGCCCTCCGGTGAAGAGCCAAACGAACTGCGTCTTTCCCAGCTCGAACTCCAAATTGCTACCCCTTGTCATTAATGCTTCACCATTCTTTTTGGCCCAGTGAATGGCTGGCAATAGGTTCTTTTCGTTCTTCAGCTCATGCAGTATATGATGCATTTCAGCAAACTGTTTCCGCAAGTCTTCCGACTTGAGTGGGTCAATCCCCTGATCACGGATGGGTTGTCCGTGGGAGGACAGATACTCAAAAGGCTGCTCTCCATGAGATGAGTGGTTGGTAGTGTCGGCTAAGAACGTTGAGGCAACAGAGAATTGTCCTTCTCTCAGGAGGTGCATCGCAACAGCCTGATTGATGAGGGCGGGGTCTGTGGATAGAGCGTCATAGTCGGTCGTTGGCAGAGGCTTATCTTTGAACTTCTATAAAGCTTACCGTCAGTAGCTGCTGTATAGACTAGGATGATGTGATGTGCAACCTTATCCAAAGCCTTCCCATAGTTGCCCAATCCTCTGTAGACCTCTTTCAGATCTGTATTGACAGCTTCGAAGGATTGCTTGACAGGGTTTTGAAGCTTAGCAAGGGTGACTGAAGCACTGTTTGGATCTGAAAATTGGCATATTAGCACAGCTCGGGAAATTGAGGGTCAGAGGCACCCGCAGATGGAGGCAAGAACGCACTTGCGGCTATTGAGTCTCGAGCCTTGACCAAAAGATCTATGGTCTTCTGTACATCATCTACACTCTTCGACAAGTTTCCCTTCTTGACGAGCTTCTCGTGCTCCGCAAGGATCGATTCCATCGCTCAAGAAGTATCCAATGTCTTCGGAGAAGGGGGGTGTTTGCGTAGTGGGAAAACGGGCGTCAACTCTCAAGGGAACGATGTGGGCGTATTGTCCCCAAGACTGGAGCTCGAGAATAGATTCAACTGCAAAGTCATGGCTTGTACTGTAGATGATAGTTAATGATGGGTGAGGAACAAGCTTGTCATGTCGAGAAAGTCATGAGGTGAAGGTAGAGCCCGATTGCGGACGGCGCGATCACAAAGCCGAGGTTCACCCGCACCAACTTGCTCTTTTCAATCGCTCTTTGATGGAGTATGACAGGACTTGTCAGCATAGATATTCATCGTTGCTGTACGTCTTAGAGTACTAGGGGACCCAGTCTGCTCGTCGTCGCTTCTTTCAGTATCATTTAGGACAGCACCAGAAGGATGAGGCCTGCACGCGAGATCCAGAGCAACCAGGGAATCCCCAATGGATAGTGACATAGAGAAGACGGATTTTGCTACAGGCGGAGAAAGCACCTACTCTCTCACTAGCAGTTCGCAGACTACGAAGCAGAATGGCGAGACCCACACCCAGCCAGCCCATCGGCGCATGGTATTCACAGATCCTGCCGCCTTCAGGTATTTAGAAGAAGATCCATCAGTGACAGTCCTGGAACGCAGGCGTCGATTGACAGGCTATGAGGTTTACATAGTCGAACAATGGGCCTGCTCCAGGACCCATCCGACCTTCGTGATTACCACCTATACCGGACTTGAGCGGGACTCTGTTGTGGTTGGCGTACTCAGCATTCCTACCAACGAAGAAGCCTGGTCGCCCCGTTTGCGTGTCTACCTGAAAGCGATTACCCAGCACCATGCTCGAAAGAAAGAGACACCGCTGGGAGATTTGATGGTTACCAATCTGAGTGGTTTCCCATCGGCGATGACTGTCATTGCTGTTCCGGATGGCGATCTTAGGAAACACAGGGAGGATTTCATCGTTAATGAGGACATGAAGAGATTAGGCTGCGCAGGGCGAACGGGTATGAACCTGGCTCCTCCAACAACTGCCACACAGGCAAAGTTCGGCCAGCTTTTCCACACGAGTGATAAGATTCCGCTCTATAACGCTGTCATTGAGCTTGTAAAAACATGTCAAGTTGCTCTCTTGTTGTTTGGGAAGCTAGAACCAGAGTACGCCGACGGTCTTCTTTGCGATATCACGGAGCAGGTTATCGGAGATTGGTGGACAGAAATAGGTACTGAGTACTTTAACATTGATCCAAGTGATGGCATCTTGGGACCGACAACTGTTGCTGCTTTACTTGGAATACTCATGGGAGCTCGAAATCGATTGAATGCTTATGGAGCTCCTGTTGCCAAGGATGTTTTTGATATCGTGAATACCAAGAGGGCGATTGCCTACTTCCAGAAGTCGCAGAAGATGGACCGAACTCGCAGGTTCGATAGGCAAACGCTGGAACGACTCCATCGAGTGACAGCTAAGGCCGCCAGTGTCGAAGGCTGGACCGTGCCACGAGCGGTTAAATCCTCCTTGGCAGAGCTGAAAGGCAAAGGGGGAGAGAAGGTTCTGGGAAAAGAGAAGGCTAGTATAGCAGAAGTGGAGACTCTCGATATCGAAACCTTTATTCAACTAGGGAATGGCGCGAAGTTCAAGTGGCTGTGGTATGGTAAAGAGCCTAAGAACAAAGGGAATGATGCCTTTAGCCATCTGGGTGGAGAGGAGGGCATGATCTTCAACGACAGCGAGCAAACTGGACACGGTTGGTCTGGAAAGAAAAGGGATTCAGTTGATGATGATACATCGTTGCGTCACGTACTTTCCGATCGAATATACTTGAATAGCACTGCTGGGTCGCAAACAAGCATTGGTCATGTTGAGAAAGAGCAAGGCTTGCGGAAGGCGGTCTTCAAGAACGTTACTGGCAAGGTAACTGATACTAGGAATGGCCTAGGACGTATAAGGGACGCTGTAGGTCTGAAGGGTCATCGCTCACATTACTCGAAGCCGTCGAAAGACGGAGGATTTGCGCCATATGTAGATGGGGGAAAACAGGCTAGGACAAGCGTCGAGGAACCCCGGGATCCGGAGAAGGTAGCTCACTCATTGCAGCATGAGAGCACTCCACCAGACAGCGGCGAGCATAGCCTCGTGAGCTCTAAAGATTCATCCCGACTTGGAAGTGTGCTGGCCGAGGATGCGACCAGGTCGCATGATCTTCAAGGTCCCCCAATTTTTGGCGGTACGCATCTTGATGAGTTCAACAAGTCGAGCTCTAAAGATTCCTCTCGACGTGGAAGTGTGCTGGCCGAGGATGCGACCAGGTCGCATGATCTTCAAGGTCCCCCAATTTTTGGCGGTACGCATCTTGATGAGTTCAACAAGTCGAGCTCTAAAGATTCCTCTCGACGTGGAAGTGTGCTGGCCGAGGATGCGACCAGGTCGCATGATCTTCAAGGTCCCCCAATTTTTGGCGGTAGGCATCTTGATGAGTTCAACAAGTCGAGCTCAAGCCTGGAGAGCCCAGCGATCTATCGTGAGCCCAAGGCTGTCCCGGACTATGCGAGTATGATGGACCAAGCAGATGGCGTGAGACCAAGGAATGAAGGGCGTGAGCCTACCACTACGGAAGACTCGAGCAAGGGTGCTCTCTCTGTGGAGGATACACAGGCCATTAAGAAGATGCAAGGATTCGAAGGGCACTATAAATCAAGTCACCCTTTGCGTACTACAAAGAGTCTTCCAAAACTCTCGGCCGCCAACTTGACGTATTGGGACCGCCGCTGGCCACGCCACATGTCCTGGACAGCAATGGTAGACGTTGTGGCAGCTGCCGTACCCGCCGGCATGACCGAGTCTGACAGCACCGCTCCAAGGGCAAAAGCAGATACTGCCTTAGCATGCGAGAAAAGCCTAGCTTTGGAAGGGCGCGTTATGGCTGGACGAATTGAGAAGCTGAAGGCAGTGGAGACTTCTTGGGTTGAGGACAAGATCGACCAGATTGAGCGCTATGACCACCAAGCTGGTCAAGATTCCGCTAGATTAGATCTTGTGTATCACCAAAAGTTCGACGAGATCAATGCGCTTCACGACGCTTCTGACGAGCTCTTGACCGAGGAAAGAGCAAACTTGGCAGATGCCAACAAGGATGTCGAAACGTTAGCTGCGAAGCTCGAGTATGAGCTCAGTGCTCTAGAATCAAAAGTCGAAGATGTGGAGAATGGAGTGGCAGATTTTGAACGATTGGTCCGCCAAATTGAAGTGAGAGCAGAAGATCTCGACGCCGACAGCGAGGCTAGAGTGACCTGGCTAGGATGGTCCTTGAGGAAAGTCAACAGAGGTGTGATTCGATTTTGATGTTTCAATACTGCATGATACCCAAGGCGTACTGCAAAATCGGCGTTTCGATTGCCTGAATTTCGCCAATTCTAGGCCATGCCCCCAGCATTGCTAGTAATACAACGAATATATAATACATAGAGTGGCAATACAACCTGCTTTTCAAAGCCTCTGATTCCGAATTCCGGAGCATTGCTTACAGCCCTTGCATGTAACAAACATCGGCGCCCAGAGAATTGAGAGACCGAATCTAGTTCTTCCTCTTCTCCACTGCCCCAATATGCTGTCCTCACGCACGCTATGCCACACCCAACCCCTTCCTCGCCACATGCTCTGAGCATACCATAGAGAATTCTCTCGTCAAGTCCTTTCACATCCCAAACATCCCCCCACCCCCACCCCCAGCCCCCTTCTGCGCCGCCTCCCCCTGCATCTTCTCACTGACCTTCAAATTCACCTCAAAGAATTTGCTGACGCAGCGATCCAAACACACGCTCTCCCCTTTGTTCAAGTCGGCCTCGCGGTACTCGGGCGGTATGCATTTCTTTGTGCAGGATTGTGATAATCTAAGCGGAGTGAAGATGTCAGCCGTGGGCTTCAAGGAAGGAGAAGAGATGAGGGTGAGGCCTTAAAGGGATATTATAAGGGGATGGGGGAGGTACCGGTTGAACATATCCGAGACCATTTCGACTTCTGTTTCTGCGGCTGCGATTTTCTCGGCTGAGGATGGTTGCGCGCGGCCGCCGCCAAACATGAATGACATTTTGGATGTGCGGTGTGGGGCTTATGGGAGGCTGGTGTGGGTGAGAGTGGGTGGTATCCTGAGGGCTTGAGGTGCAGAAGGGCAAGATTCTAATAGAGCTTTTGCGGAGAAGGTCCGCAAGTATGGAGAGGACAAGATATATGCATTTTTATGGATCCAACATCGAATTTCCAGAGCTAGCTGCCGGAAAAAAAACCTCCAACTTCCGACCCCACTGAAGCTGCAGGATGAGCTTCTACGATTACAGGATTGCTGGAGGGATATAGATCATAGTCTGTTCTACACTTTTGTAGTAGAGTGTCAAGCCATAAGTCTTATTATTGTTGATCCATTCTGATTGGCGCGAGGTGAGTTTTTTGATCACCGCCTGGGTCCTCTGTGGTCCTGCGGCGAAAGATTTTGGGTCTAAAAGTATGGTAGGCTATTAGCTGAAGCGGCAGGTATCCGAATGGCTTGCCGTAGCTAGAATCCAGTTCCAATCAACTAAGGTAGAATTGTGAAGCTCCTATTGGCAGCGCTCTCATCCTACGAGATTCGAAGAGAGGCCGCAATACAGCTACGAGTAGATCTCATATTTGAGATCACCAGGAAATTGCAACAATAGCCACGTCAATATATACATAATAATCGATGTGACATGAGTAAATCTGAGGTCTTCTTTAGAGCCATCTGTTGTTTTACAGCGTGGACGTATGTCCATGCGTCTACCATTAGATGCGCCTTCTCAGAACGCCATTAAACCACAGAGAGTGTCCCGACTGGCTCTGAGAGATTGATTGTATTATATTCCATCGGAGAGACGGGCTTTTTGCTGGCTCATTCAGTAATATGACGCACTGCTCCATGCCTGTGTTTGAGCATTGTGGACAGCTTAGGTTCCATATATCCAGATGTCTGTGCGTGTTCCCCGTTTTTCTCCCACATTTGCATGAATATGAGTGCGAAGGTGGTCCCAATTATTCTTCTCATATATAACTTTGGCTTGCCGTGAAAGTGTGGCTCACGGTGTGATCCTAAGCGCGCTCTCTCTCGATCGAGTAGGTTACTAAGCTGATTTCATCTCATCGTATTGACTTTGGTCTCTGGAAGGCCTATAATACACATCCCGTTTTTTTCATATCTATGTCCAAGCGTATCCGTTCGTTTCTCTATACACAACCTGCCACTACCACACAGCAGCAGCAACAATCTGCGCAGCAAATATATCCCTCTTACCTAGCTTAGCCATACCATCTCACCAGCAACATCAGACGGCATGCCTTGTCCCATCCCCGCCATCATAATCGACATTCCAATCCGTCGTCTTCTTAATAATCATCTTATCACTCCCCGCACTCGTGCGACTATCAAAATCATGCTGCGGCGTCTCATGCACAACACTAACCTCATTCCTGACCCCCTCGCCCCTCAAGATCCCCAAATCACTATCCAACGCCGCATCTTTCGCCGACACCTTCTTCAGCGTATAGCTATTATGTTCTTTGCTATTATTCTTCGTGTTTCGGGCACTGGACATATTGGCGAAGAGGCTCGTTTTGGGGCCGCGGACGCGGAGGTCGCTGGTTAGGAGGCCGGAGTCGAGGCCTTTCATGAAGGGCTTGAGAAAAGGGATGCAGGCGACTAGGACGCTGGCGTTTATGTTTGCGAGGGTGGCGAAGACGGTGGTGCGATAATCGAATGGTTTGTCGGGGGAGGAGAGGGCGGAGGTGAGGAAGACGAGGCGGAGCACGACGAGGGGGAAGAGTCTGAAGATTGGTTCTGTTATATTCGGATCTCTGTTGGAAGTTGGGGTGGGGAGTAGTACATTATTCTGCATGCAAATGCAATTGTGACTACGGCTTTGCGACTCGCAGACATTTGGAGCTTCCAGACGATGTAGCATGGCAAAGCGATCAGCAGGAAGTCGGTTAGAATATCCAGAGCGCCGATGACATCCCAAAAGATGTTCTATCCCATATACATAGATCAGTAACTGACTAGAGGGCAGCTGATAGCAGAGAACTTACCAGCTTCATACACTGCGAGGTAACAATGGCCCACGGGCCGGGTAGCTGGCATTCAAAGAAAATTCCGAAGAGAGCGATAATGACCCATATGCAGATTGCTACCAGGACCCCCTTTCCCCAATGTCGGTGCCGCGCGTCCGGGGTAAATTGAATGATATAGGCGAGACTGGATAATTTCGAGAAGTATAATGCTGCTATATACAATATGTCCGATGCATATTGGCCCTGTCATATTGTTAGGGAAATGGAATTGAAGGTAATAAGTACATGATGGGAGCAAGAAGTCGAAGGTACTACGAATGTGTTGCGGAATAAAGCATGTACTACGATAAAGCCAACCGACCTTCTCAAAAGCCTGGACTTGACTGCTGCTGAGATTCGCTATCCTCTGGCCAAGCCCTCCATCAGAGACTTGCATCGACACCGCCGCCGCCTGACCGATTGCAAAGACCTGCAAGGGAAAAACACTTAGCAAACCTTCATCTCATATTTCAGGAGGAATCCAAGATGCTCGCACCATAGCTACCGTCACAAATCCATCATCCCAACCAAAATAGCGAAAGGCATTATACTTGATAGCCAACCGGGTCCCCACCGACAAAATCATTAACACCATCGCCGTCCACGCGATAATCTTGATCTGGGGACCCCTGTTGTCCGCCGTGACAAGGACCTGGCTCGCCTGGCGGACATCGAGGAGGAAGGTCATCGTTTGGCCGCGATGTGCAATATTGCGTATGTCGGCAGCATTTGAAGAAGCGCGCGTGGTATTATTCAACGATTACTTACTCGTGAGGTTACATGTACAATAAGATACTTTAAGCAAGATGAACTTCATACGCTACCCCATAATTATGAAAAAGCCAACACTTATCGAGTCGCATGAAAGGTGAAAGGGTTCAAAGGTGGTTGATTTTCGCCAAGGAAGCGGCTTGCAAGGTTCGAAAAGCAATCAATTCCCAACACGTAAGCGGCCGGACGCCGTTGATGGAGTCATCAATCTAATTCTCAACGTACGGTGCTGCAGCTAAAGAGTAGCGAGCAGACGTCGACCAGGCATTTTGCATCTTTCGGAGTTACTTCTGGCACCGCGGCTGTCGAGGCTGCGTGCCGTCCCGCTAAGTGCTTAGGTTGATAAGGTATGGTAAGCGTCGGTATGTGTCAGAATATAGTATGTTGGGACTAGCCTTGAAAGGGTATAGATCTGTGTAAGGTTCTTACGCGCAGAAGTGGTGGTGTGGATCGAGTGGTGTTGGATTATTGATGTGATCTGCATAGTGTTCAGGGTTCTGGTAAGTGCCTCGATATGCGATATAAATGTCATTGGCTGTGGGCAAGGAAAAGAAAATTGATCCCTGCGGTGCTGCCGTCCCACATCACGAATTATCTAGTCTATGAATCCTGCCTTCTCGTTATCATCACCACTTAGCAATAATGATGACGGGACGGGGATCGAAGTGTTCCTTGCCGTCCCACACCAGGATTGTGTTGCTCTAGCTATTCTCCCTCCTCACCTAGTGTCACCACTTGCTGTTGGTAGAAATATCTCCGTGGGGTTGGAACCAACAGTGTGAGGGCAACTAAAAACCTGGCTACTGACAGTGTTACTGCACCAATGCACTTGCGCAAGAGTTCGATGGGTAGGAAGATCGCCATGGTTAAATTGCAAGAGATCCCACATGGCTGGCGGACCGTACAGTAGTACCATACGTCATTTCCACACCGCTGCCGCCCTTTATTTGCCCGCTTCTAGTAGCCCCTCGATTAATCAATGAGAGAGGATACTGATCATGATCCCTGTGCTCCAGTTTGTGTCCCTTGCTCCAACGGTCCCGAGATTCCACTGTAGCACAGATGGACCGACGATCAAACAGCCTCCAAAGCTGACAGCCATAAATTGCAAATTCCAGCATTTGTCATCTCCTTACCTCCCTGCCATCCCCTCTACCCATACATCACCGTGGCCATGAACAAAGGAGGCAATTTTTCGATGGAGGCCATGGGCCCTTCTGCGAAGAATGGGGAGTTGCACGATGGCAGCCCTATGGCCGAAGCCAAAGGCAACCAGGACGAGATCGATCTCGCTATATTTGGGAAACGGCCACAGCTGAAGGTGCGTTCGCCGTCACTTACCTTTCACCGTTGATGCTGGCGCTGAAATCTCACGACAGCGAAAGTTTGGCTTCATTTCCATGGTGGGGTTAACGTGTACCTTGATGGCAACTTGGGAGGGGCTTTTCTCGTGAGTTTCCGTGCTCAGGACGAGCCTCTGTCGTACCAAGACTTAGCTCGACTGACGGATGCTATCAGTGTATTTATCTTTGGCTTGACGAATGGTGGGCCTGCAGGCCTTGTCTATGGCTTCATCATTTGCTGGATAGGCACTATTGGGCTTTTCTGCTCCCTAGCGGAAATGGCGTCCGCGTAAGTCTTTTTCGCGAAGGATATAAGCAGTGCTCATATTCGAATTCACAGAGTCCCCCTCGCTGGTGGTCAGTACTCGTTCGTGTCGGAATATGCGCCTCCTGGCGCCTCGAACTTTTTGAGCTATATCACAGGCAAGTGCAGTCGTTCCTCTGGCTTGACATTCTTGCTTTTGCTAATCTTCCTCAGGCTGGCTTACCTGTCTAGGATGGCAGGCGGCGACTGCTAGTGGTGCGTATCTTGGTGGGACTATGATCCAAGGCCTCATCGTCCTCAACAATCCCAACTACGTACCCCAAAGATGGCAAGGCACGCTGCTGTTTTACATGATGATCTTCCTCAGCTTGTTCTTCAATACATACCTCGTGAAACAACTTCCGAAGATTGAAGGCTTGATCCTCATCATTCACATCGCTGGGTTCTTTGGGGTGTTGATACCATTGGTGTACCTGGCACCGCACGGCAGTGCGTCGGATGTTTTTGGAACATTTGCCAATGGTGGGGGTTGGAGCTCAAAGGGCTTGTCGTTCTTTGTCGGAATCGTGACTGGTGTTTACGCCTTCCTTGGTGCCGATAGTGCATGCCATATGGGTACGTTGTCTCGACTAGCTTCTATGCTGAAAAGCTGGGTATCGATGAATATGCGCTGACTATCGATACCTAGCCGAGGAGATCCAAGACGCCTCGACCGTCGTCCCACGGACAATGGTCGCTACCACTATTTTGAACGGAGTCCTCGGCTTCGCTGCTCTCATGGCCATCCTTTTCTGCGCAGGGAACATCGAGAATGCCGAGAAGAGTCCAACAAAATATCCGTTTATAGAGATTTTCTATCAGGCGACCAATTCTTCTGGAGGTGCCACAGCCATGGTGTGCGTAATTCTGGCATTGGTGTTCTTCGCGACTATTGGTCTGATCGCAACGGCTTCTCGCATGACCTGGGCTTTTGCTCGTGACAACGGTCTCCCAGGATCTCACTGGCTCGCAAAAGTATTTTCTCCAGCCTTTTTCTCAACCCCTGTTTTGTGTCAGAACCTCGTCTAATCAGTCGACAGGTCGAGCCTCACTCAGCTCTCCCTCTCTACTCCATCGGCATCACGGTACTTATCAGCCTTCTCCTCGCTCTCATCAACATCGGCTCTTCCACAGCTTTCAACGCCATCGTCTCCCTCAGTGTCGCCAGTGTGCTAGCATCATATGTCGTGCCTATCGCGCTCATTCTCCGTCGCCGACTTCTAAACGAACCCATACGGTATGGGCCGTGGAAAATGGGCCGCTGGGGGGCACTGGCCAACGTTGTTGGTCTCGTGTATGCTATCGTCGCCTTCTTCTTCTCCTTCTGGCCGGGGACTGTCAAGGTCACTGCAGTGGATATGAATTGGGCGTGTTTGGTCTGGGGGTTCGCTATGTTGTTCTGTGCGTTTTGGTACCTGGTGCGTGCACGGAAGTATTATCATGGACCTATTCGGGACATCGACTTCGAATGAAGGCCGCTCCTTCATACGGTATGTATAGAGAAAAAAGGTTGGGGCTCTTAAAGCATTAGGAAGGGACGCAATGTATATCACAAAGGTCGCATGCAAATAGGAGCTAGACCTTCCATAGCGTTCATGATGGCGTAGTGATCCCCCTGGACGGCTCTCTTAGCATGCAAACTGTACGATGCATCCCATATCCTCGGTTTGGACCCGTCCACTCGCTCAGATCGATGTCTACGTCCTCAATTTCTGTCCAGCCGAGCTTCTGATACAGGTGGAAGCCGTCTGGCTGCGCGCTTAGCCAAACTGGCATTGTGTCGAGATGAAGATTCTCCATTGCCCACCGGATTATTGCTGAGCCAACGCCGCGGCCTTGCCATGCGGGGAGGACCATCAGAGTGCTCCAATCTTTGAGGAATGAGTTCAGTCAGTCATGTAGGAATGGCTTGAAGTTGCGTCGTCAGGGCCAATGCGAAGTATAGAAGTAAGCAGCAATAGAGGGATGAAAGACTCCTTACAAGCATGGTCCTTGCCATTCATGAATCGCTCGTAGATGCCCTTCAACCTAGTCACGTATACATCGCAGAAGTCGTGATTTAGCACATGGTCTGCGTTTGATTCCCAGCCGGAGGTCTCCTGTGATTCCACTGCATTTGTATGATTATCGTCACTCTCTTCACTCAGGTCACCCTTCGCATCCTGTCCATTCTCCGCTCCCGCTCCCACGCCTTTCCCTTTGACAACTCTAATGATCGCGAACCCAACTGCTTCATTGTCTGCTAACGCTTTCAGAACATGGGTAGTTGTTCCTGCGTTCGATTTCTGGGCAGCTCGAAACTGTGTCAGCGCCCATTGTTGCGAGAGAGGCAGTGCGGACGAGTCGTGATGATCATGTCGGAACATGAAGCGTTCAATTGGGTTTGCGGCAACGGCTAGAGGGAGGATAGCGGCGAGGGAGAGGAAGTCTGTGGGAGACGCTGGAGCAATTGTGATGGATGATTGTGGCAGTCGATGAAGCGACATGTTTGCTGCCGTTGCGTAGAGTACCAATGGCGCATATTTCTACAGAATCTTTGAGAGCCACTCAGGATCTGGCTCGGATTTTGGTCCTCAGCCCTGAAGTTGGACGCCAGGTCCATTTCAGTGACGGTGAGGGCGGCAGAGCCTCCCCTTCCTTGGCATCAAAGTCCGCAGAAAGCTTTCCATTGCATGTATCTACCAATTCGAGAAGCCGAAGCTTAGGTGGGTCAATCTCCATGTCCACCAATCCTGTTTCCTGTGTCCAGATGAAGAAATAAGTATAAGAAGAACCGTTGCGAATGACACTTGCTTGCAGGTGGATGGTCAAAAAGTCCCATTGCGTCTGATACACTACTTTGGCTCATTTTTGCTGTCTGAAGCCTGTCGGCGGCATAGTTGACTGATCCAAGACAGGATGAGCATTCCTCTAAGATGCCTACGCCCTTGTCTTCGCCCAAGTCTGCGACCAGCGCCCCGCGCAGCGTCCTCTGCCTATCTTCGCTTCTACAGCGCCGTACAGTCCCAAGTGGAGCCCCAATCACGCATCAGGAACACTACTATTGAACGGAGACACGTGCCAACGGAATACCCCCGCATCAATCCGCAGAAAGAGGCGATCGACTACCAGACCTTCCATGAGCGCTATAGAAGTCTCGCCCGAGGCGAATCGAGTACAGATGAGGTCGTTGTCCGTGGTATATTATTATTATTATTCTAGGAATACCGTCTGACGTGGCTTACGCTGTGAAGGAAGAATATGGTCCTCACGGGTAGCGGGCTCGAAACTCGCCTTTATCGACTTGTTTGAAAACAATCGTATGAATAGCCACCGAGTACAATTCATCTGCAACTACAGTAACCTCTCTGGAACGGGCATAGGCCCGGGAGTATTCAAAATCTTCCTAGGCACACTCCACCGGGGAGACGTGTACAGTAAGTCAATTCGCATGCCAGGTTGACCGCCTAGTCACTAATAGACCCAGGCGTTAAGGGCGTTCCACACAGGACACCGAGGAATGAGCTGTCCGTCCAAGCAACGGAAGTGCCACAGCTCCTCTCTCGCTGCTTGCATCCTCTGCCCCATGAATTGGAGGATCAAGAAACAAAGATACGCAATCGGCACGTGGATCTTCTGCTTCATCCTCGCGGTCAGGATATCATTCGTCTCAGATCACACATCATCAAATACCTACGCCAGTTTTTGGAAAATGACGAGTATGTTGAAGTACAAACCCCTATAATCGCAGACACAGCCGGCGGCGCTGTCGCGAGGCCATTCCAAACGGATGCAACAGAATTTCAACACCGTGAGCTAGCTTTGCGAATCGCACCTGAACTATGGCTCAAACGATTGATTCTTGGTGGATTCGACAAAGTGTTCGAGATTGGACCTTCTTTTCGCAACGAAGGTATCGATCTGAACCACAATCCAGAATTTACTACCTGCGAATTCTACAAGACTTACGCGGATCTCGAGGAATTGATAAAGATGACCGAGGCCATATTTCTTGGCCTTTCAAGGGTCGTCGCCGCCTTTATTGAGACAGACTGCAGATCACTTTCACGTGCCAACATTGGTCTTAGCCCTCCGTACAAACGTCTCGACTTTATACCCGCAATAGAGGCAGCCGTTGGTTCCCGATTACCGAATCTGATATTGCCGGACTCGCAATCTCAGCTCATCGATTTGTTCAATCAACATGATATTCCACTCCCCACCAACCCAACCATCCCTCTTCTACTCGATAAGCTGTCAGCTACATATCTCGAGCCTCAATGTGTAGCCCCAACTTGGATAATTTACCCTCCAGAGTGCCTGTCACCACTTTCAAAATCCTTCTTACACCCTGACAACACACAGCGGGTTGCGGCTCGAGCGGAACTTTTCATCGACAAGCAGGAGTTCGTCAACACGTACGAAGAGGAGAATGCACCCATGGAGCAGCGCCGAAAGTTTGAGGATCAGCTGCGCTTCCAAGAAGGAGGCCCGGAAGCGAGTCTTGACGAAAGCTACCTGCAGGCTCTTGAATGGGGCCTGCCACCGACAGGTGGATGGGGCTGCGGTATCGATAGGTTGTGCATGCTCTTTGCTGGTACTAAGAGGATCGCGGATGTGCTCGCATTTGGCAATTTGCGAAACGTAGTTGCGCTGAGACAAAACACCAAGAAGCCCCAGGACGATTCAAATGAGTATGACGTCCCATTGTCGAGCTTACTTGGCGAAAATCAATAGAAAGTCCACAACAGCTTTCCTCCCAGGAGATTTTTGGGCAGCCTGGTGATGCAAAGCCCCTATTACTATTTCATGCTTGCTTGTCATGTGACTGTCCTTGCACACCTGTTGCAACTTAGCTGCCTGCCCTTGTGGAACCACCTTGTCATCGCCGGCTTGCAGAAGAAGCACTTTGGGCTTGTGGTGGCCACACCAGCGCCGAGACTCTGGCCCCAAAGCACGAGTGTCGTATTTGCAGGGTAGGTCTTGGAGATCCAATCCAGGGCCGCTATAGCATCAAGGGCGATGCCGCGCTCAGAGGGCCCACCTCGCGAAGTCCAGTACCCGCGATAAGAGAGGGCAACAATAGTGTAACTCGACATTCTGGTACCACGATCATTGGCATCAATTCGGAATCAGAGCTTGCTCGAACGTCCTCGAGAATTTTCGAGAGATTCGCAAGACGAGGCGGTAGGGAGTCGCTATTGCTGAGCGCTGCGTCAGAGACCCAATTCCGCAAATAGGATGGAAAGGTTAGATACCCTTGAAAATACACAATTACACAATTCCTTCCCCTTTTCACCCTCGCTTCTCTCCTCGCTTCTTGAGCATCGTCTCGCGCTTCTGGCAGAGCGCCAACCACCATTGCAATTTCCACCCCGTACCGCTTCTAATACGCTCCTCCCTCCACACCACAGGTCTACACTCCTTGTCGTAATCCTGGATTTTCTCCTTCCGCGCGAGCGGTGGCATTGATGGCATATAGATTATCTTATTCTGAAAAAAAATCATCACGAAGCATTTGTAGACCCAAAGCGTTAGAAAGAGGCCAGTAAAGATCTGGGGAGCGTAGATTGCTGGAAGCTGGATACGCTGATGGTGTCTTTCAGGCGAATGAAGCGTGACTTCCTGCTGCTCAATGCCGGTGGAACAACTGATTTTGTATGTTGACTTCTTCTTGGTGGGATAGGATTCCACACCGACAAAGACCTCCCACGCGTCAGAAATCGATTTCTTGTGATCATGACCGTGGGGATCTTTATGGGCTTCTACGAATCTGCTTTTAGTAGACGAATTGAAGGATGATGGCCTCTGTCTGTCAAAAGCACGAGATCGTTCAAGTCGTAGCAGAACCATATGTGACCTACCTTACTGCAGAGCACCTATGATGCTGTTTCAGGCCTATGATTCTGCAATTGTAATCGATAGCAGGTCTAACGATATATCCGGTATTTACGCTAGTCAATCTACAGCGTTCAACAGCAGTGATATCTGATTCAAGGATCCCAGATGTCTTTCCAGGTGAGCGATTCTGATCACGTTGGAGTATGCATGAACGGTTATACGAACGATCTCGCATGCCACATGTCCGAATTTGGCTTGACACAGAAAACATTCACCCTTTTTGAAAATGATGAATGCTAGTTGCATGAGATCACAATTCTGAAACTTTTTTTAACGTTACAATGCTCATTTTTTCCGAATGAGGTTTCTTTTGATTAAATGAGTGGTTTGCGCGAGGGTCTAACTTTACTTCATCCCAATATGTATGTACAAGTCCATGCTGCATGCACAGCACAGAAGAATTACTACAAAAGAGGACCGTCCTCCTGGTCACAAAACCCACCCCAGACCCGGCTCCGATAATCCATTCGGGCCCAACCACTAGGACTAAACCATCTCAAGCCCATCAATTCTACGGATCCAACCACGAATCTCAAACGCGCTAGCATTCTCAGGACCACATCTTCAACTTCCACCACCTCCAACTCCACAGCCACAAGCTTTCACACCTTCAACTCGCAGCAACACTATACTAGTACATACAAGAGCTGGTATCGTATCAGGGGCGCTGGCGCTAAATTTCCCAGTCCCTTGTGATGGAGGAGGAGGTGAGTATTGCGTAAACCAGATATATTCCAGCAGGGCGGGATAGGTAGGTTATGTCTTCGTAACCTCAGAGGTTCATTGATCAGGAGTAGAGCGTGAGTCAGGTGCTCGAGAGAATGAAGCCGTATTTTAATTTTCAATGCATAAATCATTCGTGCAGGACGATTTATCGTCTCTTCATCAGTATCATGCATGCAATCTATGTAGCATCCATCGTCTTCTCTCATATCACAGCTAAGCAGTTTCCAATTTCGCTCCAGCCTAATAACCCCCATCACGGCCATACCCTTCCTCCCTATACTCCTCACGCTCCTCCCGCTGCTCATACTCATTTCCTCCACCTTCATAACCACGGCCCCCATCAAACTCTTCCCTCCTCTCCTCCCCTCCCCCAAAGAACCCACCTCCACCACCTCCGTACCCTTCCCGCTCTTCCACAGATTCTTCACGGCCCCCATAGCCGCTGGCTCCGTAAGCTGAACGTTCTTCGTAGCGGGACTCGTTCTCGTAGGTATTGCTTTGAGCTTGTTCTCGTTCGCGTTCGATCTCACGTTCCCTCTCCATCGCCGTCTCGCGCTCACGCTCACGCTCACGTTCCTGGTGGCCGTAATCATTCTCAGCCTCATGGCTCACAGCCTGCTCATCTCGATAGCCACCGCGGCCCTCAAACCGATTCGTCTCTTCGTAGTAGCCGCCACTCGCATTCTCCCTCCCCTCAACTCTGACTTCAGACTCCCAGTTACCTCCAGGTCTCTCGTAGCGCGTCTCCGTAGTCTGCTCGTAACCGCCTCCATAGGTCGGGCGGGATTCTCGGATAACCTGCTCGCCATACCCGCTTCGACCATAGCTATCATCCTGCTCGTAGCGCTGGAACTGCTGGCGTTGTCCGCCTTCAACGAAGGCAGTTTGGCTGTATTCTGCCTGTCCGGACCGCTGCTGAGGTTGGTTGTATCCAGTCTCGGTAAAGGATTGGGTATATGAACCATCTGCTTCGTATTGCTGGTTCTGATAAGTCTTCTTTTTCGAACCATCTGCAAATGCGCCACCGAGGAGGTCGCCGCCAAGGCCACCAGCCAGGCCTCCAACGATCCCGCCGAGTGCACCGCCACCGACGCCTTCTTCGATGAACTTACCCATGCCTCCAGAAGAAGAGGCTGGTGCTCCTCCTCCGCCAGTGTAGCCGGCATCGTATTTGGATTCACCTGCGAAAGCAGAACTGATCTCATCAAGTACCGCTCCACCGGCGAGACCACCCACGAGACCGCCTGCGAGACCGCCAACTGCTCCAGAGCTTTGTGCGGTCTTCACTGTAGGCATGCCAAGTGGCTTGCAGCATCCGTGTCCGGTATCTTGCACGCCCTCTTTGTGGTTCCTACCTTGCTCAACGCCCTCGCGACTGAGTTGGTCGCGCAGGATTCGACGTTCTTGCTCGTCTTTTGATCCCCACCATTGCTGTACTACACCAAACATCAGGCGACGTCCATCAACAGCACCGTCGTCTCCATAGTCGCGCTGTGCCGGATGGTGGAAGACGCCGTTGACAATCCGGGTTAGTGTGCGATTGGCATCGATTCGCTCGTCATCCCAGCAGGCGATCAATTGTGGGACTACCCACTTGAGGACTTGGCTAGCTACTTTTCCGGCTGGCTCGTTGAGGATGTTGGAGAAATGATCTTTTGATAGCATAGAATGTGTTGGGTCAGTGGAATTATCGTCGAGCCATACAACCAATTGCTTGTCTTTACTGCTCTGAATGATTTCAGACGACCCAGTGTTGAGCTCTGTTTTCACTTGATTGATGATGGGAAGTACAAATGGCGCTAGCAGCGAGAAGACGAACATATTCAGTTGGTCTATAAATAGCTGTTAGTCTCAAACTGGGTGAAACTTGGGCTTGACTTACCTTGTAGCTGTTCAATGAGAGCAGGCAGGACGGGGATCTTTTCAATGGTCTCGGTGATATCCTGCATCATCTCATCATGCCATTCTATATGATTTCTGAGTCAGTATTACTTTTTCAGGATGGAAAAGGAGCCGAGGGACATGTGTTAGGAGCAGTTTGCCGTTGAAAAATGCGAAAAGGGTCCCTCCCAAGGGAGTAACAATGACTCGGAAAATATGACTCACCGAGAATCGGGTAGATCTGCTTTTGCGTTTCCTGTAACTGGCTTGTCCACGCTTCAGGTTGACGAGGGGTTATGTGAGTGTTTTGCATCTGGGCAGCCGTAGCATTTGCTTGAAGCTCGTCTGCCTTACCAGCCTGGTCTTTACCCCCAAAGAGGCCACTTGGTACCTGACTAAGCAGATCTTGCAACAAGCTAGAATTACCACCTTGACCACTGGTCTGCATAGTGCCTTGGAGTTCCTGAATCTCGGATTGGGTAGCTTTGTCAGAGAATTCGCCCTGAGGTCATGTTATTTGTGGACGAGGGACAGCAGTACACGGGTCAGTCTCACCATTACGGAGTGGAGGAAGTCCACGCCTCCAAACGTCCCAGTAATAGTAGGATAGACAGGTCCACGAGCTCCAGGAAGCTGCATCTGAGTTCGCCGCCCAACGTGCGGAAAGACACCTCGCTCACCTAGTTCGATAAGGGCGAGCTCGGTATAATTAGAATGAGCTGAATAGTCTTCCAAACAATGGCAGCCTGTTCCAAGTAGTCGTAGCGCCTCGTATAAGTCAGCCTCGCTGTGGCTTCGAGCATACTGTCTGCCGAGCTGAATGCTCCTGCCAAAGAGATTACGAACGAGGCCTGCGGAGGTCGTGATGCCAATAGTCTCAGTGGCAATGTAATTTTTCAAACCTGTTTGCGGATTGATAGCTAGCTCCCGGCGCTCATCCACTGGTCCTCGAAGTCGCCTATCGTATTGACGAGCATCTTCATTGTCAGCATAGTCCTTGGGATTATCGATGTGTTCCTCTGGTCTGTAGCAGCCCAAGCGTTCGGTCGTGACTTCAAATTCTTTGGTACCATATCCGAAACTCATGAAGCCAAGAACCCATAGCAGAATTCGAATTGCTTCGGCAGAAACGTATTTGACGGTTCCGACATCAACAGCTTGACTGTAGTCTCGCAACCAATTTCCGAAGTACACGCGTTTCACGTCGAGCTTTCCAAACTTCTTCCCTCCTGCAGCGCGGGACATGAGTATGTTGAGAAGCGTATCTTCGATATCGCCATGACGCCAGTTTTGGCCCTCGATACTGGCAACAGATGCTGTACTCGGGGTTAGCAACAGCTGCTTACCATACAGCTTCAGCATACTAACCTATATTGCCCGCACCAAAGGCAGCTACAGGGGCAGACCAGAGCGTCAGAAGGATTATAGCGGCGAGCACGAAGCCGAAGCTGGGAGACAGGGTGTTGGAAGGCATAGTGACAAGATCAACAGTGAGAGAAGGTTGCTCAAGGCAGAGATTCAAAGACCACAATGGGTGGGAGACGGCGCACTCTTGATTATGAGATTCCGAGTATGCTCAAGGAGAGTAGGATGGAATTGTACAACGTGGTAATTACGGCTGGGTTTGGTGCTGATGCAGACGTGGTTGGTCTTTATTTGCACCGCATCGCCAAGCTGTTCTAAAACTCTTGGCTGCAGAGATCTAATCGATGAATCCTACAGTACTGTACGAGTAAGGGGCTCTAGAGTGGATGAGTTACCTCGTCGAACTCAGTTATATTCTTTTTGAATATAACTTTGGTAGGATGGCAATCATGAAATTCTTTGCGCAACACGTTAGATATTGTCCGATGGGGAAATAGTTCTAGTTCTAGTTCTAGTTCTAATGAGTTTCAAGGGTCGCTTTTAAAGTAGTTCTAACGCTTGCGCGCAGCGCTTCTCCCACCAAAGTTTGAGCTTTTGATACCTCCCACAAACTTGCGTCATACTGCAATTGTAAAGTAAGGTAGTGCCCGTCCGTTTACGCCTTCCCCTTCGCTGGGAGGCACGGGAGATCCCTTTTCACTGGCTCTTCGATTTCTATTGCCACTGAACCCTTTTTTTATATGTACTCCACCTCGACTAACCATCGATCATTGCTTGATCAATCATTCTAATCGTCTGCGCAATCAAGTCCTAGAACTACCCTCCCATTCAGCTGGCCCTTGACCGTCTTTACCGCTGGAAAGACTATGGCTTCAACTCTCAGCCAAATGCCATGGTACTGAGCCTGCGCTTTCGCTTCCCTTATGACCGCCAACAAGAAGCCCAAATGCTTTCTTCGCAGCAGCCTCTATGAATGTTCATCAATCATCCACTGTGCCGGATAATAAAGAAGAGCAACAAAGGCTCGGATCAATCTCTGCTAGCCGGTCAAGGAACCTTGGCACCGCAAGATCTCTCTACACACAAGCCTTCCAGAACAGGAGCAGACCAGGTCTTGCGCATACTGATCCCCTGACTGCCAAACCTTCTGAGGACACCCAGAACACGTCATGGCCTTCGAACCACCGAGCTGAGCTTAGCCAACAGCTCGGCGAAGGAATCTCATCCACAAGTAAAAAGCGTGCATCATCTCGCGTGTCACCACACCTTTCTACCGCCACTGGGCCACCACCTACAAAGAAATTAGATCGTCGGCACCGGTCTCGTCAAGAACTACATACATCAGCCCCTCATCGACAATTCCCAGTCGAAAGGTCCACTCAAGGACCTCTGTTCTTTTCAAATCAGTCCAGTCAACGACCCACCCTACCCTACCGCCTCTCATCCTCAGAAGCAGGTGCAAAGATGCTGAAAAAGGCAAACAAAGAGGAGACAGGAGGGGTCAGAACATTGAAGCTGGCGAGAGGTCCGATGAGCGCGGGAATTTCATCTCGACCAACTGCTCCTCGTACGCCGAGTGGGAGTGGACGCGGCTATTTAGGGCTTCCTGGCAAATTCAAAACACCAGAAGAAGGAGCAAAGTCAAATGCACTCAATATCCTCGATCAAATGGGTGTGGTGGAGTTGCTGGAGCAGGATGAGCGTCCAACGTTCATCTTGGATCTAAGCGATCACTCGAACTTTGAGCCTGGACCGATCAAATTGGTCTTTTCAAACGCTTCATTGAGAGCCTCACCCCCAACTCTAGACATGATCACAGGCACGGCCGGTAAAGAATCACCGGGCCTCGCTGCAACAACAGTTTTCTCGGATTTCAAAGCTTGGGCCTTTAGCTACGTCAAAGACCATGAACCTCTTGACGTAGCTCTACCTTCTTTCTATTATTCAGGCGCCGTTTGGACTAGTTGCTCTCTACGAAAAAGATTTCGAGTCATCAAAGGCAATCCTGGTTCAGCCAGAATCGGCTATGCATCGAATCCACCATCCGCGGGCATTCCGTCAAATCTGTTAGTGAGAAAGGAAAGCGAGCGCTTTGCTGATGTTAGGGCCGACAGGGTCAAACCCATTGAAGAGGAGCCCCAGGACTACTTTGGGAATGCGAATCCATATTTAAGCTCCGAAAATCAACGAACGCATGATGCACCAGACGTAGTACCTCAGCGGGGTCCGAAGATCGGAATGCCTATTGGGAAACATGATGTTGGCACCGCAACAGGTTCTTGGTCAGGTGCGGGTGCAAGCTCGCCATTGGGGTTCCGCAATGGGGAAGTCCTTCTGCGAGCTGCTACTGCTGGTGAGCATGATGCTTTTTCGATGACTCAAGTGACCGAGCCTGGCTCTTTCGACTGGACAAGATTGCCAAATTCGCCAGCCCTGCCTCGCCATATCCAATTCGCGAGGAGTATTGACTGGGCATCGACATCTTTAGGGCCAATCGAGGACTGGCCGCCCGAGCTTCGAAGCATGTGCAACCTGATTATGGCGAGTCCACATCCTGCGGCTATGTACTGGGGTCTTGACCTCATCGCAATCTATAATGAGGCTTACATCCTTCTTGCGGGCCAGAAGCATCCGCGGTTGATGGGCCAGAGCTATCGGATAGCATGGGCGGAGATTTGGGATAGCGTAGAGGCGGTCTTTCACACTGCCACCACTACAGGTCAAGCAACGATGAAGGACGACGACTGTTTGTTCATACAAAGAGCATTCGAAGAAGGACACTTAGAGGAAACCTATTTCTCGTGGTCCATAATCCCACTCGTTGGCGCCGACGGCTCTGTCGTGGGTCTCTACAACCCGGCATTCGAGAAGACTCGGCGGAAAGTTGCAGAGCGGCGGATGTTGACCCTTCGAGAAGTAGGAGAAAAGACAGCAACCGCACGAGACCTTAGGAGCTTTTGGCAACAATGTCTGATTGGACTCGAATATAACGAATATGACTCGCCTTTCGTTTTATTGTACTCAATTGCGGAAGATCCCGAGAGTGACTCATCCTCAATGCATTCAAACAGCAACCTGAGTGCCAAGCAATGTGTACTTGAAGGTTCACTTGGCATACCTGATGATCATCCTGCGGCAGCACCGTACGTCGACTTGAAAAGCGGCACAGAGTATTTTTCGCAGGTTTTCCGCGAAGCCATCAAGGGTGACCGGCCAATACTTCTGTCGACTGAGGATGGTACTCTTGACGCAAAGTTCCTCGAAGGGATCGATTGGCGCGGTTTTGGTGACCCGTGTACATCTGCGGTATGCTGCCCTGTCCATTTAATTGGTGGCGAACCGACGCTAGGTTTCCTTGTCATGGGTCTCAACCCTAGACGGCCTTATGATGATGACTACAGCCTTTATGTACAACTCTTGAGTCGGCAACTCGCGACGGCCATGGCTTCGGTTGTGCTGTTTGAAGAAGAGATAGCAAGGGGTAAGAAAGCTGCTCGGCTCGCAGCTCAGGATCGGATCGAGCTGTCAGAGCAATTAGCCGCGCGGACTCAAGAAGCTGTAGAGAGTGAGACGAAATTTTCACGCATGGCTGAATTTGCTCCTGTGGGAATTTTCATTGCAGATTCAAAAGGGAAGCTGAATTATGTTAATGACAAGTGGTACGAAATATCAAAAGTACCGAAAGGACTCGAGGGTACTGATGAATGGCTGAAATATGTCAAGGAGGAAGACCAAGGAATGGCGAGGAAGCTGTGGTCAGACGTGGCGCATGAAGCCATCGACATGAATGCAGAGATGCGCTTCAAGACGCCATGGATCGATCAAAACGGAAACAAGGGGGACACGTGGGTACTAGCTAGCGCATACCCAGAAGTGGGTGACGACGGCAAAGTCCAGGTCATCTTTGGGAGCATCACGGACATCAGCCAGCAGAAGTGGGCAGAGCACTTTGAAAAGCGAAGAATGGAAGAAGCAGTTGAGATGAAGCGCCAGCAGGAGAATTTCATTGACATTACCAGCCACGAAATGCGGAATCCGCTGAGCGCTATTCTACAGTGTGCTGACGAGATCACGACCTCAATGACGGATCTTCAGGCAATTGGCTATCCAGAGGAGATGATGGTCGAGATGGTCAAGAACTCCATTGATGCGGCGGGCATCATTGCTCTATGTGCACAGCATCAGAAAAGAATTGTTGACGATATCCTGACGCTTTCAAAATTGGACTCGGCATTGTTGCTTGTCACGCCATGCGATGTTATGCCAATGACCGTGGTTCAAAGGGCGTTGAAGATGTTCGACGGCGAGGTCCACACCGCAGACATCGAATTGAACTTCAACGTCGACAGTTCGGTTGAGAAGCTGGGCATAGAGTGGGTGAGGCTTGACCCATCACGCCTTTTACAGGTCCTTATCAATCTCACCACCAACGCAATCAAATTTACGACTACGCAAGAAAAGCGAGTAATCAACGTTACTCTGGCAGCGTCTCTGGAAAAACCTAACAAGGACGGAAATGTCGTTTCATACTTTCCAACAAGAGCAAAACGGAAAGACCTCACAAAAAGCGCGGACTGGGGCACAGGTGAGAAGGTCTACCTCCACTTCGCTGTACAGGATACAGGCCGCGGCCTCAGCGACGACGAGAAGAAGCTTCTTTTCATTCGCTTCTCCCAAGCCAGCCCAAGGACTCACGTACAATATGGAGGTTCAGGTTTAGGCCTCTTCATCTCTAGAGAGCTCGTCGAACTGCAAGGAGGAGAGATTGGCGTTGCCTCCACGGCAGGCGAAGGAAGTACCTTCGCTTTCTACATCACGTCTCGGAGATCCACTGCTCCCAAGGACGAATCACAGCAATTTCCTGGCGCCGGTGCACGTAAATCATCTACTGGTAGACACGCGGTGCCCCCGCATCTCAAAGGCTCTTCACAATTTTCGCAAACAGCATCAACCTCACAAACTTCCCTCCCGCAACGGCCGGCTCCTAAAGACGCCCTCAAGATCCTCATAGTGGAAGACAATCTAGTCAACCAAAAAGTCTTGAGCAAACAGCTACGCAACATGGGCTGTGTAGTCCACGTCGCCAATCATGGTGGGGAGTGTCTCGAACGCTTGCGCGAATCCACGTTCTGGGAAGGCAAGAAGGAGAAAGATGAGTTGGAGATCAGCGTTATTCTTATGGACCAAGAGATGCCGATCATGGACGGCTTGACGTGTACGAAGGAGATCCGGAAGCTTGAGGCAAAGGGCGATGTCATTAGCCATGTACCGATTATTGCTGTCACTGCGAATGCAAGGAGTGAGCAGATTGATACTGCCCTAAATGTTGGGATGGTAAGCTTGATCTCCCCCTCCCCAAAAGAACATATGATCATGTGCTAATCGATCCATTAGGATGATGTCGTCTCCAAACCCTTCCGCATCGTCGATCTCATACCAAAGGTCGAAGAACTAATGGAGAGGTACCCCTACCCTAAGAAAGAGTGATTGAAGCAACCACGTTGCATCTGCCATACTTAGAACAAGTGGGAAAACAGCACACTATTATGGCAATGCGATAATTAATCATAGCGAAGCAAGCATGGCGCTGGTTGTTGAACCATGTATGTGTCATTGAAAAGCTTTATTGAATGGCACGAATTGAAATGGGCATAGCGCGCCTGGTATTGGGAATGGGACGATTAGTGTACGATAGGCTATTGAATGAAGATCTGAACTGCATAACCATTCACTACGGGTCTTCGTTCCGTGCAGAGGAGTCTACTATCAAATATTCACGCCGTTGCCAATCTGTGATGAGCGTTAAGAGCAGCAATGGACGGCATCTTGCCCTCTTGTGCTGATATAAATACTTTCAATCTAAGCCAGCAAGTTGCCAAACGGAATATTCTGAGCCGCAATCATGGTAGATGTCCGAGCACGGGTGCTTGTAAAGACCAATTGAGCCAAGCGATTCGCATATCGCAATCTTTGAAGAAGGAAGTTGAGTTGCGATGGTAGTCTTTCTTGCACGGCATCAAATGAGACCAGCACGCTAAATAAAGATTGTCGGAGGTATATAAGGTATCTGACCATAGCTTTCAAATTCTACTGGTGATGTGCAAATAGACATGCAAAGCATGGCTTGGTTAGGTAGGAATATCACTGGCATACTCTGCCTCTTGTGCACCCCGATACAAGAGATCAATGTGAGTTTATTCATCAGATTGATTTGGGATGAAGCTACACTTCTGTTGTGTTTTCTTTCGTCATAATTTTAAGGCTGCAATCTATATGGTATCATGGCTCTAAAGGACTGTGACTCGCTCAACGACTTTTGGTTCATCTCAACGTGCCGCTCGCTTTTCATCACTACTGCAAGGGAGAAGGAGGTAAAGGTCGTCTCGTCTCAACCATTGCATCCGACTCTTCCAATCAGCTCCTTCCTATCCCTCGATCCAGGAACCCTGATCCGGCCAGTCCCTCGTTGAAAGAGTCCGTTTTGGCGCAGCCGGGTATCGTTGCCTGTGGCTCTGGCTTTGCGAGAGGGAGACGCAGCCAGTCTACCGTTAGTTCGGACTGCGCATTCCTTCTCAATTTCCACCTCGTCCTCTTCCTCGTCTCCTTCATCCTCGTCACTACTGCGGGTATCCTGCGCGCCCTCCCCCTTCAGAACGGTCAACGCCACCTTGACAATCATGCTAAACCATACAATACTCAGCACCTGCAGCATAAGCAGCAAGCCCAAACACACACTCTTGACGCCCTGATCTAGACATATCGTCCCCGCCTGATCAAAGAATGGCTCCATGTATCGCCATCTGCTATTCAATTTTTCCGGGTCTGTCTCCAGTGTTTCTGTTGCGCCACTGTAGCAAGCGAAGGCCATCACGCGCGGGACATCACGGTATATGGACCAGGTAAGCCAATTGTAGATCCCGTGGCGAGCGACGAGCCATGTGGCCATGAATGTGCCAAACATAATGTTGCAGGCGTTTTCGTATTGGAGGTATTTGAGCATTTTCGCAAGCTGTTTGACGTTAGAACGACCGGCGAAAAGGAGAGTAGAAGTCGCCGTGATTTGAGGTGTAGATCTTGCTTACTTACTGGCAGCAGAAAGTCGACCACATCCATGATGATGAGAACCACGTGGCCGACCTTTGTCCAGCGATAGGTGTACGCGATATACATGAGTATACTGGTCACGACATGGTGGGTGGACATTTGAGCGTAGTCTTTGCGTCGCTTCTCCATGTTGATGGCGAGGATCTGTTGTAGCCAAAATGAGAGTTGGACGAGGTAGTACCATTTCAATCCTCCTGATATCTGGCGCGAGGGCCAGGTGGACCAGAGTTCTTCGAAATTGAGCCAATAGGAGGAGGCCATGAGGAGGTACTGTGAATGCTTTGTCAGCATTGACGTAGTGGAGAGTAAGTCGAGTGCTGCACACCATGCCTGTTGAGAACGATGTACCGTAGTAGAACAACAAAAATCCCTGCTCTGCGAAGCGAATGCGGGTCTTCTTCGACATGGGACCAAGGCACGTAGCCGCCTGATATACAGACTCTATCAATGTAGCTCTTATGGCAGTCATCAAGACCAGCCATCCCAGAACGAAAAGTGCATCTTCGGAGCCTTGGAGGTACTGCCCGTCGACATCAGGATAGGGCAGCTGGTAGAACGGACGTGTGTAGCGTCTGGCGGACGGGAACAACGAGTGTATAGACGCCACAGCAAGTACAATAGACCATGATACTTCTGCGCAGCTGTTAGCCAAGCTCTCAAGCATTCAATTGAGGGCTGCTGGACCTATCTGCTTCCTGGTAGTCCAGTTGGCGAAAAGCTGATTCTGCCGCACCGCCATAGCTCGCAGACCGCCGACAACGCTTCAATGGATAGCGACAGTGGAATTGCTCTCAAAGCAATTGCTCAATGGCTCGCAAGACAATGCTTAGGGAACGATGTACCTGGGATAGGAATGATTGTGGAGACCGAGAAGTGAAGGGTGGTAAAGTTTAAACGGGCGCTAAATTTAAGCGATTTTTAACTTTAAATGGCAGGCGTTCCCGAGGTCGCTCGTCCCAATTAGCGTATTCAATACCAGCGCGAATCCTTGGCATTTCTTTTCCATCTTTTCCCCACTAAGGTACAGCTATACTACCGAGTACCAGCTCTACAAATAATTCTTCTAATTAATTAGGTAGACAGCCCTGCTTAAGGCGATTCGAACGCCCTAGAAATTAAATAAATTAAAAAAGCATTCGTTGAGTCATAAGGCTTGAAATAGAAGGGGTCACCCCCTAACCGTCCAAACCCCCTAACCGTCCACTCGTAGGGCTGAAGCCCGTAGACCCCCGAAACGGCGCCCTAGAGCGCGCTGCTTAGGCGACAAGACCGTTCCCCAAAAAACCTCGGCTCAGTCCCCGAAAGGCGGGTTCTAGG